>ERZ791895.421-NODE-421-length-32555-cov-4.316000_pt1 | contig 32555 bp, 25 predicted proteins | sample MGYA00510153_ERZ791895 | MGnify/ENA primary metagenome ERZ791895 (study PRJEB30046, sample SAMN00792064) | human gut metagenome | study: EMG produced TPA metagenomics assembly of the A metagenome-wide association study of gut microbiota in type 2... | reverse complement strand
TGGGTTTCCCGGGATACTTCTTGATTGTGCAGGACTTTATTTCTGCGGCCCGTAACCAGTTGGACGTGTCGGTGGGTCCGGGACGTGGATCGGCGGCCGGATCGGCTGTGGCCTACTGCTTGGGAATTACGCAGATTGACCCGATTAAATATGACTTGCTGTTTGAGCGTTTCCTGAATCCGGACCGTATTTCGTTGCCGGATATCGATGTGGACTTTGATGATGACGGACGTGGCCGCGTGTTGAACTGGGTGACGGAAAAGTACGGGCAGGAGAAGGTGGCGCACATCATTACGTACGGTACGATGGCCACCAAACTGGCTATCAAGGATGTGGCCCGTGTGCAGAAGTTGCCGCTGTCGGAATCCGACCGCTTATGTAAACTGGTTCCGGACAAGATTCCGGACAAGAAACTGAATCTGACGAATGCCATTGCATATGTGCCGGAACTGCAGGCCGCAGAGGTATCGTCCGATCCGGTATTGAGGGATACGATCAAGTATGCGAAGATGCTGGAAGGAAACGTCCGGAATACGGGTGTGCATGCCTGTGGTACCATCATCTGTAGGGACGATATTACCGACTGGGTACCGGTGAGCACGGCCGACGACAAGGAAACCGGAGAGAAGATGCTGGTGACCCAGTACGAAGGTTCGGTGATCGAGGATACGGGACTGATCAAGATGGACTTCCTGGGATTGAAGACATTGTCCATTATCAAGGAAGCCGTAGAGAATATCAAGAAAAGCAAGGGCATCGACCTGAATATCGACGAGGTACCGATTGATGACCCGGCCACCTATAAGTTGTACAGTGAGGGACGTACGGTAGGTACTTTCCAGTTTGAATCGGCGGGTATGCAGAAGTATCTGCGCGAATTGCAGCCGAGTACCTTCGAGGACCTGATTGCGATGAATGCCTTGTATCGTCCGGGACCGATGGATTACATTCCGGACTTTATCGACCGTAAGCACGGACGGAAGCCTATCGAATACGATATTCCGATCATGGAGAAGTACCTGAAGGATACGTACGGTATTACGGTGTACCAGGAGCAGGTGATGTTGCTGTCGCGCTTGCTGGCCGATTTCACCCGAGGTGAGTCGGATGCGCTGCGTAAGGCCATGGGTAAGAAGTTGCGCGACAAGCTGGATCACATGAAACCGAAGTTTATCGAAGGGGGTAAGAAGAACGGACACGATCCTAAGATCCTGGAGAAGATCTGGGCCGACTGGGAAAAGTTTGCTTCGTATGCGTTCAACAAGTCGCACGCGACCTGCTATTCGTGGGTGGCTTATCAGACAGCGTATCTGAAGGCGAATTATCCTTCGGAATATATGGCGGCTACCATGAGCCGGAACATCTCGAACATTACGGAAATCACGAAACTGATGGACGAGTCGAAGGCGACGGGCATCAATGTACTGGGACCGGATGTGAACGAGAGTGGACTGAAGTTCTCGGTGAACCAGCACGGGGATATCCGTTTCGGACTGGGAGCGATAAAGGGTGTGGGAGAATCGGCCGTACAGAGTATTCTGGCGGAAAGGGAGAAGAACGGACCTTTCAAGGGTATTTTCGACTTTGTACAGCGTGTGAATCTTTCGGCCTGCAACCGTAAGAACATTGAAAACCTGGCTCTGGCCGGCAGTTTCGACAGTTTCCCGGAAATCCGGCGGGAGGACTTCTTCGTGAAAAACGCGAAGGATGAATCGTTTGTGGAAGTACTGGTGCGCTACGGTAACAAGTATCAGATGGATAAGGCGGCGGCTGCCAACTCACTGTTCGGAGGAGAACACGAGGTGGAAATTGCCACACCGGAGATTGTCCGGGCACCGGCTTGGGGCGATCTGGAGCGTCTGAACAAGGAAAGGGAACTGGTGGGTATTTATCTGTCGGCCCATCCTCTGGATGAATATGCGGTGATTCTGGAAAATGTGTGCAATGTGCATATGTCCGAATTGTCGGATCTGATTCCTTTGCAGAACCGCGACCTGACACTGGGAGGTATCGTGACCGGAGTGCGCGAAGGTTATACCAAGACGGGTAAGCCTTATGGCGTGGCGAAGGTAGAGGACTACTCGGGAGGTGCGGAGTTTGCCTTCTTCGGAAACGAATGGGTGGAGAAGAAGAATTTCTTCATGGAAGGTATGTTCCTCTTCATGCGGGGCAAATGCCAGCCGCGTCAGTGGAAGCAGGAGGAATGGGAGGTGAAAATCAATACTATCGAACTCTTGCCGGAGGTGAAGGATAATCTGATTGAGAAACTGACCATCAAGGTTCCGTTGTCGGCTGTCAACGAGGAGATGATTACGGAGATTTCCTCGCTGGCGAAAAGCAATCCCGGAAAGACGAAGCTGTATTTCTATGTGAGGGATGAGGACGGACAGATGTACGTGAACCTGTTTTCGCGGAGTGTGGAAATTGCCGTGCGAAAAGACTTTGTAAATTATTTAAAAAGTCAGCCGGTATTGGACTATAAGATAAATTGATTTATATTTGCGTTATCAATATATTTGAGAGATTGAAAACAAAAATTCAGTAACAACTAAAAAATAGAAGAAAATGGCACTTGAAATTAAAGATTCAAATTATGAAGCAATTGTAGCTGAAGGAAAACCGGTAGTATTGGATTTCTGGGCAACTTGGTGCGGACCTTGCAAGCAGATTGCTCCGTTCATCGAAGAACTGGCAGAAGAATTCAAGGATACAGTAAATATCGGAAAATGTGACGTAGATGACAATTCTGACCTGCCTGCTCAGTTTGGCGTCCGTAACATCCCTACTGTATTGTTCATCAAGAACGGTGAGGTGGTCGACAAACAGGTAGGTGCGGCTACTAAGGCTGCGCTGAAAGCAAAAGTAGAAACTTTATTGAAATAATTCACTGATTTAAAACTCTAAGACTATGGGAATGGAAGACGATTTCTTGTTGGAGGATGAAGATGACGAAAAAACCATCGAGTTTATCAAGAATTACCTGCCTCAGGATTTGAAAGGAAAATTCTCGGATGATGATTTATACTACATCCTTGATCTGATTGTGGATTATTATACTACGAGTGGTTGCCTTGATGTACAGCCGGATGAAGAGGGCTACATCAATATCGACCAGGATGAAATTGTGAACTATGTAGTCAAGGAGGCTAATAAAGATGGCATGGGACCGTATGATGCGGAAGATGTTTTCTTTATCGTGCAGGGGGAAATGGAATACGGAAATTCACTGGGACAGGTGGAATAAGTATTTTCCCTGACTGACGGAAGTTCAGGAAATGAAAAAGGATTGACAGGAGTTGCCTGAGGCAAGCACTGTCAATCCTTTTTTATGTCTGTATCCAGCAGTATCACAAGTTTTGTACGGCAAGGAAAAAATAGATTCCGGTGCCGATCATCAGACAGCCCAGCAGGGCATAGATTATCCGGGCGGTTTTCCGTCCCGTGGCAGCGACGATGAACTGGCTGTTGCGTGAGTTGAGCAGCCAGTCGCTGTTGAGGAGGGCTCCCGAAAGGGTCAGTATGCCGACCAGTACAAACAGGGCCTGTATGAAATAATGGATTGCCATTTTGAGACAGGGATTATTGCCACCGTAACGGTACGGAATTATTCTGCATCAAAACGGACAGTGCGGGTGCCGTCTTCCTGTTCTTCGATATATACGTTTACGGCATCTCCCGGAAGGACTTCTTCAATCAGTTCAGGCCATTCGATAAAGCAAAGGGCGCCGCTGTAGAAGTAATCCTCGTATCCCATGTCGTATACTTCTTCCAGTTTCTTGATGCGGTAGAAGTCGAAATGGTAAATGAGTTCTCCGGTTTCTTCCGAACGGTATTCATTTACGATGGCGAAAGTAGGAGAGTTGATTACGTCGGTAACTCCCAGTTCTTCACAAACCGCCTTGATGAAAGTGGTTTTTCCGGCACCCATCTTTCCGTAAAAGGCAAAGACGGTATTGTCTCCCATTGCAGCGATGAATTCTTTCGCTGCTTCGCGGATATGGTCGAGTGAATTGATTTTTATTTCCATAATTTATACTGTTTAATTGATGTTTCTGCAAAATTAATCAAAAATCAGACATTTACTGTGCTTTCTTTTTCTTTGCAAGCAGGAAAAGTTTGGAAAGAGCGTAAATGATGATTGAGATAAAAATGATGGCTGCTCCGGAGGGAATCTGGTAGCTGTATGAGAACAGCAGTCCCCCGATGCAGCTGATGTAGCCGATGCCGATGGACAGGAAGATGATATTCTTGAACCGGTGGGTGAAGAGATTGGCGGTCATCTGCGGAAGTGTGAGCAGTGAGATAGCCAGTACGATGCCTACCATCCGCAGACAGGCCACGATGGTCAGGGCGATGAACATCATCAGTATGTATTCGAACAGGGCTACCGGCATATGCTGCGAACGGGCAAACTCCCGGTCGAAGGAGATGGCGACAATGGGGCGGAGGAACAGGGCAAAGAAAAGGCTGAGCGCCAGACTGAGTATGCCCAGCAGCAGGATGTCCGTCTGGGTGATGGTCAGAATGTTGCCGAACAGAAAGGACGACAGGTCGGGGGTGAATCCCGGGGCCAGGAAACTGAAGATGATTCCTACGGCCATACCGAAGGTCCAGAATACGGCTATGGCGGAGTCTTCACGCATGTCGCTGCGCTTGCTGAGCCATTCTACCCCGAATGCAGAGAGGACTGCGAACAGGGCAGCCGTCAGCAACGGGGAAATCCCTGCATAAAGGCCGATGCCGATGCCTCCGAATGAGGCATGGGTAATTCCGCCGCTGATGAATACCAGCCGGCGGGTGACAATATAGGTACCTATGATGCCGCAGGCGATGCTGGCAAAAAGGCTGCCCAGCAAGGCGTGCTGGAAAAACAGGTAATGGAACAGTTCTATGATATTGCTCATGACAATCTGCTGCGAATGGGTTAATTAATGGAAACGTCGTTCTCCTACGATGAGGAATATCTCGTCTTTCAGTTCGTCGGGAAGGGCAATGTTTCTGAGTTGCAGACTGCGGCACCATCCGGCAACTTCTACTTCCTGCATGGTGTAGAGGATGTTGCGGAACTCTTCGATTTCCTCTTCCGTATATTCATCGGAAGGATGACCCTTGAAGCGGTCGAGCTCTTCGTCGTCGTAATATTCAATCTGCTTGCTTACGGCTGCCAGCAGACTTTCCTTTTCGCAGATCTGATGCTGTCCGCAGCATTCACTGTCTACTTCTACCACTTCGGGAGCTTCCTTGAGTTCTCCCCGTTCAATTTTTTTCTTGATATTCCGGTTGTAAATCAGTCCGACCACCATGCCGAACAAGACAACTCCAATAAGAATAAGTACCAGTATCCACATATGTTGTTGTTTTTTTATTCTGTAATGTTAAATCCTGCCGTGCGCAAGTCTTCCCAGAAATGCGGGTACGACTTGCTGACTACCTGCGGTTCGTTGATGCGCAGCGGTTGTATGCAGATGCATGCCGGAGCGAAAGCCATGGCCATACGGTGGTCTTCGTACGTGTCAATGCCCGAAGCCAGTTCCGCGGGACACCGTTCTCCTTCCCAGGCGAGTACCCCGTTTTCCGTTTCCTTCAGCAGGAAGCCCAGTTTTTTCATTTCGGTAATCAGTGCATGAATCCGGTCGGTTTCCTTGATTTTCAGACTCTGCAACCCTGAAAAGCGGAAAGGAATCTGCAGCAGGGCACAGGTAACGACGAGGGTTTGTGCCAGGTCGGGCTGGTTGATGAAATTGTATTCCAGTGTGGTGGCTGCATTTCCCTGATTTTTCAGGATGACTTTGTCCGGATGGTATTCGGTAGAGACTCCCAGATGACTGAACAGGGATGCAATGGCCGAATCTCCCTGAAGGCTTTCGGAGAATAGGGCCGGCAGTTCAATCACTGCATCCGGAGTCAGCGCACAGATCTCGTACCAGTACGAAGCCGCACTCCAGTCGCTTTCCACATAGAAAGGATGGTGGCTGTACGGTTGAGGCGATACACCAAGTGTCTGTGGCGAACGCCAGCAGGCATCGGCACCGAACTGGTTCATCAATTTCAGTGTCATGTCGATATAGGGACGTGATATCACTTCTTTCTCCAAAGTGATTTCCAGACCGTTTTTCAGCATGGGACCGATCATCAGCAGGGCAGAGATGTACTGCGAACTTACGTTGCCCGGAAGACTGATGGCAGATCCGGTGAGTGCTTTTCCTCGGATAAGAAGCGGAGGGAATCCTTCGTTTTCCAGGTAGCTGATGTCTGCTCCCAACTCGCGCAGGGCATTGACCAGAATACCGATGGGGCGCTGCTTCATCCGTTGGGTTCCGGTAAGGATATGTGTCTCTCCCTCCCTTACGGTCAGGTAGGCCGTCAGGAAGCGCATGGCTGTTCCTGCCGCTCCGATGTCGATGGTTTCCGGCATCGCCTGCAGGGCCTGGACCATTACGCGGGTATCATCACAGTCCGACAGATTGTCTATCGGAGCATTTCCCTGTGACAGGGCATTGATAATCAGTGCCCGGTTGCAGATGCTCTTGGAGGAGGGCAACTTGATTCGGGTCTGTATATGGGCAGGGGCTGAGACTGTAATTTGTTTCATGCTATTTTCTGATTACAAATGTTTCTGGCAAAGATAGCGAAAATTTGTGAGAGCATGATTCCGTTTCAGAAAAAAGGAGGGATGGACAGGAAGGATTGACGCGGACGAAAAGTCACTTCTTTAGTATGGATCGAGGCATGCATCAGTGTCGGATAATATTAAAATAGGTTAACAAAAAAGAAGTTTTTGCGGGTCAGTCGCATACATTCTGCTATATTTGCTCATATTATTACAAAACTACTATGAATGAAATAATTATTATTGGGGGATTGATTGTATTGAATGGAATTTTTGCAATGTCGGAAGTGGCATTGATTTCTGCCCGGAAATCGCGGCTGACAGCAGACGAAAAAAAAGGAAACAAGTCGGCTGGAGTGGCACTGAAACTTGCAAATGACCCGGATCGTTTCCTTTCTACCGTGCAAATTGGTATTACGCTGATAGGTATTCTTACCGGTATCTATTCTGGAAATAAGATTGCTGCCGACCTTACTCAGATCATGATTGGATGGGGCGTGTCCGCTACTTATGCTTCGGCTGTGGCTCAGGGAATAATTGTGGTGATTGTAACTTATCTGACCATTATTTTCGGTGAACTGGTTCCTAAGCGTATCGGTATGAGTCTTGCCGAAAAGGTGGCCAAACTGGTGGCGCGCCCGATGCGCACCCTGTCTGTAGTAGCCCTGCCTTTTGTCTGGCTGCTTTCCAAGAGTACGGAACTGATATTTAACCTGCTGGGAATTGATGAGAAGGAAAATAAGGTGACGGAGGAAGAAATCAAATCGATTATCCAGGAGGGTGCGGAAGACGGTGAAGTGCAGCCGGTAGAACAGGATATTGTACAGCGTGTCTTCTTATTGGGGGACCTGAAAGTCAGTTCCATCATGACCCACAAGAGTGAGATTAAATGGCTGGACATGCACATGTCGGCCGAAGAGGTCAGGGGAGTGGTGAATGAACACCTGTACGAATGTTATCCTGTCGCCGATGGCGACCTCGACCATGTGAAAGGGGTGATTAACTTGAAGGAACTTGTCCTGCACCTTTATAAACCTGATTTTGAACTTGCTGAACTGGTGCAGCCAGCTACCTATTTTCATGAAAGCATGAATGTGTATAAGGTACTTGAGCAGATGAAGCAGAAAAAGGTCAGCCGGGCATTGGTGTGCGATGAATTCGGTATGTGTACCGGAATCATTACCTTACGGGATATTCTGGAGGGACTGGTCGGAAATATGGACGACGAGGAAGAAGAGCCTTATATTATCAAGCGTACAAACAACGAAGGCTGGCTGGTAGACGGACAGTGTCCGTTGTATGACTTCCTGAATTATTTTGACCGGAAGGATTTGTTTGAAAATGCAGAGTATCATACCGTGGGCGGTCTTATTATGCATCATTTGCAACATGTGCCGGTTAGCGGGGAAAATCTGAAATGGAACAACTTCTCTTTCGAAGTGGTGGATATGGACGGGGCACGAATCGACAAGGTGCTTGTCCTGGTAGACTTTTGATATTTAAGTGCTGAAGGTAAGTAGCAGAATGCTAACGATTATATGATTCGTTAAGCGGATAGTCAGTCTTTGATGGGAAAATGGCCGACTATCCGCTTTTTTAGTTTAGGATGATTTTTCATATGTTTGTAACATGATGAATAATAAATGCATGAAAAAAAACATTGGACCTCAAATTTAACAGGGTAAATCGCTGCTATTTTTTAATATTTTAGTATATTTGTATGTATTTTGATAATATTAAAAAATAATTAAACGTATGAAAAATCATCTGAAGCATTTTCTGTTGTTTGCAGTGCTTGCAGTTTGTAGCATTGCTACGGCGGTGGCCCAGGCTACATTGAAAGGTAAAATTGTGGATGCCGATACTCAGGAGCCTTTGATAGGTGCAACTGTAACGGTGAAAGGAACTATCGATGGTACTGTAACAGACATGGACGGTAACTTTGTCTTGAAGGTAAAGGGGAATAAAGTTACCTTGGCTTTTAGTTATGTTGGTTATAATGAATTGAACCAGAATCTGAAAATTTCTGGTAAAACAATGGATTTGGGAACAGTGGCCCTGACTCCTGATGCAATTGGCCTGGAAGAGGTCAGCGTAATTGCCTCTATCATCAAGTCGGACCGTCAGACTCCGATTCCTATTTCAAACGTGAAACTGGCTACCATTGAAGAGAAGGTGGGTAACCTTGAATTCCCTGAGTTGCTGAAGTCAACTCCTTCTGTTTACGTAACTCGTGAGAGTGGTGGATACGGTGACTCACGAATCAATATGCGTGGTTTCGACTCTTCTAACTTGGGTATATTGATCAATGGTGTACCTATCAACGGTATGGAAAACGGTAAGGTGTACTGGTCTAACTGGTCAGGTTTGTCAGATGTGAGCCAGTTTGTTCAGGTTCAGCGTGGTCTGGGAGCTTCTGCACTGGGACTTTCTTCAGTGGGAGGTACCATGAACATGGTTACTAAAAGTACTGAAGCAAAAAAAGGGGGATCAGCTTACTTCGGTATTGGTAACGATGGCTTCCGTAAATATTCGGTTTCTGTATCTACCGGTCTGATGGACAATGGATGGGCGGTAACCTTGATGGGAGCTCTGAATACCGGTGACGGATACGTAAAGGGTACTAACTATGAAGGATGGACTTATTTCGGAAATATCTCTAAGGTAATCAACAGCCATCACAAATTGTCATTGACAGCTTTCGGTGCTCCTCAGTGGCATAATCAGCGTTCTACTCCACATTATATTGAAGATTACAAGAACAGTCCTGATGGCGGACGTTTCAGCAACTCTTACGGTTATTTGAACGGGGAACTGACCGGTGGAGCTTACGGATACAATTATTATCACAAACCTCAGGTTTCTTTGAACCACTACTGGACAATCAATGAACAGTCATCTTTGACTACTTCTCTTTATGCTTCTATGGCAACTGGTGGCGGACGTCGTGTACGTGGTGCACAAAGCAACTGGCTGGCTATCGATAACAATACCGGTCGTCCTTATGAAGAAACTAAACTGACTGCCGGTGGTTTGCTTGACTATGATGCGGTATTGGCTGAAAATGCAGCTAATCCTAACGGTTCTCAGGCTATCTTTACCAATGCGGTAAACGACCATGACTGGTATGGCGTATTGAGTTCATACAAGAACCGTTTCACTGAAAAATTCACTTTCACAGGTGGATTCGACGGACGTTACTATAAAGGTTATCATAAAGAAGTAATCGACAACCTGCTCGGTGGAGCTTATTACATGCCGGGCTCTAAGCACTTGGATTATGAACCAGCAAATGCAATTTTGAAGGAAGGGGATGTGGTTCAGTATTTCAGTGTAGGTGAAATTGTATGGGCAGGTCTGTTTGCACAGGCTGAATACAACACCGACAAATGGTCTTCATTTGTTTCGGCTTCTATTACGAATGAATCATACCGCTATCATGATAAGGGAGGTAATGTAGACGGAAAGAAGATTTCTGATTTCTATCATTTCCAGCCTTGGAGTGTGAAAGCCGGATACAACTACAAGTTCACTCAGAATCATAACGTATTTGTGAACGGTGGATACTTTACCCGTGCTCCGTTCTTCAACTCTGTATTCCCTAATAATAATGTAACAGCCAATGCTGATGCTCCATATGAAAAGATTATGACTTTCGAATTGGGATACGGATTCAACAACGAATATTTCAATGTAGCCCTGAACGGTTATTATACCAAATGGATGGATAAGTCTACCCGCAGAAGAGTAGGGCAGGATTATGCCAATATCACCGGTCTGGACGCTGTCCACATGGGTGTGGAACTGGAAGCTACTTACAAACCGGTCAACACATTTGAACTGAAGGGTATGTTCTCTTTGGGAGACTGGAAATGGGCAGACGATGTACACTTTACATTGTATGATGAATCAGACAAACCGCTCGGAACATACGATGCTTATGTAAAAGATGTACACGTAGGTAACTCTGCACAGCTGACTGCTGCGTTGTCGGCTTCTTGGGAAATGTTCAAAGGTTTGAAACTGAATGCTGACTATAATTTTGCCGGTAAGAACTATGCAGACTTCGACCCGTCTAACCGTACCAACAAGTCGGATGCAGGTGTCGATGCATGGAAGATGCCTAATTTCTACACTATCGATTTGGGATTGAGCTACCGTTTCGACTTGGGTAAAGGTTTGAAAGCCGTTATCTACAGCAATGTATATAACCTGACAAATACTTGCTATATTGCAGATGCGAGAGACGGTTCTTCTCACGACTGGGACACTGCTTTGGTATATTACGGCTTTGGCAGAACCTGGTCTACTGGATTTAAAGTAATGTTCTGATTACTAACTTAAAATATGATTTTAGTATGAAATTTAAATATAATTTGATTGCTTTATCTTTGTTTGGTGGCTTGCTGGCAGCATGTGACCCGATGGAAGATATTTATAATGAAATAGACTCTGAGGGTATTACCATTACAAAGAACGAGGAAGAGTATGTGCTTGTGAAAGCCGATTATGAGGCTATCTCAAAGGCTGCTCTGGCTGATGCGCAGAATGAAGACGAAGAGGCGCTGGCAAAGCGGGTCGCTTCTGATCTGGCATTGAACTCTTTCGCTACTGCAGACAAGTATGTACCTGCTATCCTGGCCAATTTATATGGCTCATGGGGAAAGGGTTCTACCGTGGGAGTTACTTACAACTATCAGGAAGATATGTCTGAAACGCTGAAGAAGTTTGCTTCGGTATCTACTTATACATTAAACGGAGGTGATTATGAGACCATCTGGGGAGTGGCTACTCATCCTTTCCTGAGTCCTTCCCATCCAGCCAATGTGGAAATTCCTAAAATCCTGAATGCGAAATTTACAGAAGCTCAGGAAGGCGATTTCTATCTGGTAGACTATATGTATGATACGGAAGATCCTTCGGGCATGAGTTATTTGGATGAGAATTTCGACTCTTTCAATTCTAAGGATGTGATTGCAATCGACGGTTGGAAGCAGCTTAATGTGAAGGGAACAGAAAACTGGACTGCCAATGTATTCAAGGGTGACGGTGCTGCTGAACTTTCTGCTTATAAGGCTGCCGGCGAACTGGAGAACTATTTGATAACGAAAGGAGTTCAGATCCAGTCTGCAGATGCTGCATTGACATTCGACCTCGTTTTCGGACATCATAACGGAGACTGCTTCAGTGTTTTTGTTACAGACAACTACGACGGTGGTGAGTTTGTTGAAAACAACTGGACAAACATTACTGATGAGTTTACTTATCCGACTCCGCTGCCTAGCGGTTATACCGATGAGACAAACGTAGGAACTTATTCACTGAAAGCGTTCAACGGAAAGACGGTATACATTGCCTTCCGTTATCGCGGTGCCAAGGGTGGTGTGACTACTACCGTGCAGTTGGATAACATCAAGATTACTACTTCCAAGCCGTCTCATGCTATGCCTTACAATGGCCTGTTCCAGTTCAACGGTGGCAAATGGGGTGCATACACAGAAAAAGATGTAGTGGTGGTTACTCCTGCCGATTACGATGCAATGGGTGATCCGGGCAAGAACGACAACTTCTCTTCTTCTATTAAGCCTGCTGATTATCTGCCGGTATTCCTGGCTCAGAAATTGCCTTATGCCAAGGCTGGCGCTACTCAGGTAGTATTGTACAAGTATTACAATGGTGAAAATACTTCTGCCATTGCAGATGAATACCTCCTGGGTACTGAATGGGCATTGAACAATAACATTGTAACTCGTGAAAAGGAAACCTTCCTGCACAACGGTGAAAAATGGTTGTTCGATCCGACGATTACCGTTTCAATGACAGCCGATGATTACCAGTATCTGGTAGACTGGGTAACTGAAAACAAGCCGGCTTATCTGGACAGCTCTTATCCTGATAATACAGAATGGTGGTTTGGTGCTTCTTCTCATTACAGAAACTTCAATGTAATGTTGATTAAGCGTAGAAGCAATGACCCGGAAGGCTTGGTTGACAAGGAAGATGAAGAAAAGGCAATGGCTTATCTGATGCAGCAGATTCAGGTGGCTTGCGGAATGGTACTTTCTCACAACTATCCGGATGCTCCGACTCAGATGAACGGTGTGGATTTGTATTATAAGGTACAGGCTATCGTTTACGACGGATCAAACAATCTCTATGAGTTCCGTTACAAGAGTTTAGGCAAGGGTCAGTTTGAAGTAGCTGGAGATCCTGTAAAGCTTTGATTTGAATAGATTAAAAACATAATTTAGGGGGATTGGGTATGGAAATTTATTTTCATATTCAATCCCTTTTTTTACCTAACCGGAGAAAAATATGATGAAAAAAAGTACATTGATTATCTGTTTTCTGCTGTCTGCTTTCGTTGTCTGTGCAAAAGGCAAGAAAGAGCAGCTGTATGGAGTTGCCTTTTACAACCTGGAAAACCTGTTTGATACCCGTCATGACGAAGGCAAGAAGGATTATGAGTATCTTCCCGACGGACGGAACAAGTGGGATGATGAGAAATATCAGGCAAAACTGAAAAACATGTCTACCGTATTGTCGATGCTGGCTACTGATAAATTGCCCGAAGGCCCGGCGGTAATCGGTATGGCCGAAGTAGAGAACAACCGGGTGTTGCAGGACTTGCTGAAGCAGCCTGCATTGGCAGACCGGGGCTATGAGATGATTCATTACGAAGGACCCGACGAGCGAGGCGTAGACTGTGCATTCTTTTATAACCCCAAAATCTACACTCCGACTTCTTCCCGGCTGGTGCCATACCGTCTGATGCAGCCAACCGACCGTCCTACCCGCGGATTTCTGGTAATTGATGGAAAACTGGCAGGAGAACGGGTTGCCTTTATCATTAACCACTGGCCTTCGCGCGGTGCTGCTTCCCCTTATCGTGAGCATGCCGGTGAACAGGTCAGGGCACTGAAAGACTCCTTGCAGTCATTAGACCGCAAGATCAAGATTGTCATCATGGGAGATATGAACGATGACCCTATGGATAAGAGCATGGCCGAAGTATTGGGAGCCAGACAGAAGAAAGAAAATGTGGAAAAAAGAGGATTATTCAATCCCTGGTGGGATACCCTGGCTTCAGGAAACGGTACATTGAAGTATCGCGGAAAATGGAACCTGTTCGACCAGATTGTATTTACAGAGAACTTCCTGAAGAAACGTACCCGTAAGCTGTCATATTCTTCACACGAAATTTTCCAGAGAGATTTTATGCTTCAGCAAGAGGGAAAATACAAAGGATACCCCAAACGTACCCATGCCGGCGGCAAGTGGATGAATGGTTACAGTGACCATCTTCCGACAATCGTCTATTTCCAGAAGGGGAAATAAATACAGGGTGTACATTTCTGAAAACGGTTATTGTATTTTCTAAAAAAATGCATTGAAGGATATTCTGGGGGATATGTAAATTTCTTTTGTTTATAATCCGGCACTTCCGGAAAAAACGCTTTAAGTGATTGGTTTGTTTTTTACAAATGTAATATCAGGCATTATTTTATTAAAATCGTGTGTTTCAGAGATGAAAAAAATGATATTAGTCGTATATTATTTGTATTTTTTTTATATATTAGCACTGTAAAGCAAAATTATTTAATATGCTCAACATGAAAACAAGACTAATTTATGGGTGCATGCTGTCGATGTTGATTTTCCAATCGTGCGAAAACAACCTCTCGCAAGATGCAATGAATGAACAAACGAAGCCAATAGCTTTCAGTTCAGTGATTGATAACGAAAGCTATTCAAGAGCAATGGACGCGGTTTGGGAACGGGGTGACCAGATCGGAGTTTTTATGATGGCTACTGGTGGGGATGCGGTGATAAAAGGTAACGTTCCTTTTGTAACAAATGTGGGGGATGGATATTTTGTAGCCAGCGGTAATCCCTTGTATTATCCGGAAGATGGCAGCAATGTGGATTTTGTTGCGTATTATCCTTATGACGCTGCATTCACTGATCTGACACAGGCGAATGTGGATGTATCCAATCAGATAGCAGACACTGCTCCCGACCTGATGGTTGCCAATAATCTGACCAATTGCAATCACACTACAAAAGGCAGTCTGGAGTTTACCCGTCTGATGTCTAAAGTCGTTTTGAACCTGAATTCCAGCAACAATACTTCATTGGTTGGTATTTCTGCCAGCATTCCGGGACTGAAAACCCAGGCTGTGGCCAATTTGAAGGAAAAGTCTTTAAGTCTTGTGGATAATTCAGTAAAGGAAGTGGTCATGCATGTCAACGGAGATGCAACAGCAGCAGAGGCTATCCTGCTTCCTCAGACTTTTTCAGGAAAACTGAAACTGAGTCTGACACTGAATGGAGCAACTAAGGTGGTTGAAACCGGAATTACAGAAAAACTGGAAGCCGGAAAGAAATACGTCTTCAATGTAAACATCTCTGCTTCGGGAGGTGAGATCACTCCTGACCCGGAAGCCAAATATACGAAATGGTTTGAGACTCCGGTAATTTCCGCATCGCTTCTGGAAAAGCCCAATATGCGGTATATCATACACAATACCGGATTGCGCTACAGCGGGGGTACTTTGAATGGAATTGATATCCGTAATTATACGATGCTTTATGACACCGATGCCAAGTTTGCTTACTGGGTAGCTTATCCGTTGTGCGGATGGTATCTTGAGGGAAATGTCGGACGTACTGACGATTGGGGGTATGATCCGGAACTGAAGCAGAGTGAGCAGCCCAATATGAAAAAGGGTATTGGCAACAACTATGACCGCGGACACCAGATTCCTAGTGGTGACAGACAGCGTAAAGACTGTAAGATGAATAACCAGACCTTCTATTTTTCCAACATGACTGCCCAGTTGGGAAAAAAATTCAATCAGGGAATCTGGGCTAATCTGGAAAATAAAGTCCGTTCCTGGAGTACGGGTGTCGATACGTTGTATGTAGTGACAGGTGCCATGCCTACCACAGCTACCGACCAGACACTGAAATATGCATACGATAACAGTGGTGTACAGATGGTAGTACCTAAGTATTATTTCAAGGCACTGGCCAGAAAGGTTGGCGGTTCTTACCAGACCATTGCATTTTATCTGGATCATAAGGATTATTCCGATGCAGGCAGTTATATGAACTATGCCGTATCTGTAAGCGAACTGGAAAAACGTACCGGATTTACGTTCTTCCCCTCTTTGGATGCAAGTGTGAAAGCTAACTTGGATTTGAGTCAATGGAGATAACAATTATTTTTTTAATTATATGATTATGAAAATCCAGAATTTGATTTACATGGGTATATTGTCTACCCTTGTTCTTGCAGGATGTAAGACCAATGATGACAATAGTACGTGGTCTGGCAGTGACGGAATTGTGTTCAATTCTTATATCGGAAGTCACACTCGTGCCAGTGGCAGCTCTTGGGGTAATGGCGATGAAGTCGGAATTTACATGACAGGTGCCGGTGCAGGCATTGATGCCGCAACTGCAGTCAATAAGAAATATCTGGCTCAGACCAATGGTATCCTGACTCCGGAATCTAAAACGGAGGCTATCTATTATCCGGAAACGGGTAATGCGGATTTCGTAGCTTACTATCCTTATTCTTCTTCGGTAGCAGATAATATCGTTGCTGTAAATGTAAGCAATCAGAGCAAACCGGAGGCTATCGATTTGCTGTATTCAAACAATGCAAAGAATATTGCAAACGGAGCTACTGTAAGTCTGGGATTCACACACCAGTTGTCTTTGGTAACCATTGACCTGAAGAATACTGACGGTACCATACCTTCTTTGAACGGAACGACTGTTTCTATGGGCGGTATGAATACGCAGGCTTCTTTCGACCTGGACGGTGGGGTGCTGACCGTATCTCCTCAGTCGGCTGAACCTACATTGGATATGTATATGGTGGCTGGCCAGGACGGTGCTATGAAGGCACAGGCCATTGTTCTTCCTACAAAAGCTACAGGAAGTTCACAGACTCAGATGGTACTGACATTCAAATTGGATGGCATGACATTTGAATATACTGTAAGCGATATCAGTGCCTTCGAAGGCGGTAAGGAATACCTGTATACAGCTGATTTGTCTATCAACAACGGAAAACCGACTGTGAAGATGGGTAACGCAACCATCACAGACTGGGTGACTGTTCCGGGTGGTGACATTGACGTGGACTTCGACGGTGGTTCTACAGAGCCGGGTGAAGAAAAGGTATTGCTGGATGAAAGCTTTGCGACAAGTCAGGGTAAGTTTACTATCGATGACAAGCAGTTGCCGGAAGGTAGTACTTATGTTTGGAAATATGATGAAAAATACACTTGCATGAAAGCAAGTGCGTTTGTGGGTGGTGCTAAAAAGGCTTCTGAATCTTGGTTGGTTTCTCCGGAACTGAGTTTAGCTGATGTGAAGTCTGCTGTGCTGTCTTTCGAACATGCTCATAATTATGCGGGAACTGCTTCTGAAGAACTGACTTTGTGGATTACAGAAACTTCTGCAGAAAACTGGAAGCAGTTGACTATTGACAAATATGGAGAACAATTCAAGTTTGTTGCAGTTTCTGTCGACCTGGCAAGTTATCTGGGTAAGACTGTTAAGTTCGCATTCAAATATGTGAGCACTACTTCTGCAGCTGCTACTTGGGAAGTCAAGAACGTGAAGGTAGTAGCTAACGGTGACGGTACAGTAGATCCGGAACCGGAACCAGAACCGGGAGTGAATCTGCTTACTAATCCAGGTTTTGAAGATTGGACAGCAGAATTGCCTGTTGCATGGGACAATAAGACTTATAACACTGGAGAGATTGTGAAAGAAACTTCTATCAAGCACGGTGGTAATAATTCGTTGAGACAGACTTCTACAAGCGGAACCAATAAGATTCAGCAGGAAGTTGCAATCACTGGCGGAAAGAAATATCGTATTTCATATTGGTTCCTGGATAACGACACCAAGGCTTCCAGCAGATATTGGTTCGCATTGGTAGGACCGGATGGAAAGACTATCAATGATTTGAATAAGCAGATTCAGCAAAGCGATTATTCTACAGATTCTCCTGAATGGAAAAATGTAGTGATTGAGTTTACTGCTCCGGAAAATGCAGTGAAATTGCGCTATGAGGCTAGAACCTACCGGAATATGGACTCCAATGAAGCGGGTGGATACATTTATTACGATGACATGGAACTGACAGAAATCCAATAATTGGACGTCATATCATAACAGGCTGTTTGGGGCTGTTATGCCCCAAACAGTTTTATTATTAATAATCATCCAATATTTTTTATTTATGAAACACAAATTACTGTTCATCTTGACATTCTTGCTTCCTTGCATTGTCTTTGCGCAGAACAATGTGACTGTAAAAGGAAGTGTAATCGGAGCAGTAAGCAATGACCCTGTTCCGGGGGTCTTGGTAACTATAGAGAAACTGAACAGACAGGTGAGAACGGATGCAGACGGATTCTTCTATATCCGCAATATCCAGCCGGGAGAGTATGTCCTCAACCTGAACTCTGTATTGATTTCTCCGAAGAATGTCGTTGTAAAGATTGAAGATTTAGGCGATACTGAACTAGAACCTATACAGGTTACAGAATTAAATGCAACTGAAGACATTTCAATGGTCGGATTCATTGATGCCGGCCTGCTGGACGACGATGTGGAAAGTTCATCACAGGACGTGAGTGCAACGGTACTGTTGTCTAACGATGTGTACTTGAACAAAACCGCTTACCAGTTGTCACCGGCTCGCTTCTCTCCTCGTGGTTATAGCAGTACACAGGAGTTGAAGTATATCAATGGGGTAGTATTCAACGACCAGAATCGTGGTGTGTTCAACTATTCTTCAGTGGGTGCACTGAACGATATGACACGAAATGGTGATGTCACTAATTTCACTTCTCCTGCCAACTTTACTTTCGGAGCCCTGGGCGGTGCCGAAAATATCAATATGCGTGCCAGCGGTTATGCACCGGGCGGAAAACTGACCATGAGCTATACCAACCGCAACTATTACCTGAGAGGTATGTTTACCTATGCTACAGGAGTGAAAGACAACGGATGGGCTTTTGCTACTTCCGTAGGTGGAAGATACTCTCATGAAGGAAATATCGAAGGAACCTTTTACAACAATATTTCTCTGGCTTTCTCCGCAGAAAAACAATGGAACGGAGGAGAACACAGCCTGTCTATGGTAGCCTTTGTTTCTCCGGTACGCCGCGGACAGCAGGGAAGTTCTTATAGAGAGGTATATGAACTTACTGACAATTATCTGTATAACCCGAACTGGGGATATCAGAACGGTAAGAAACGAAATGCAAAGGTGGTTACTGCATTCGACCCGACTGCGGTGATCTCACATATCTGGAAGATCAATGACAATACTACATTGACTACCGGTCTGGGTACACATTATGCCCGCTACGGTAATACGGCCTTGAACTGGTACAATGCACCCGACCCGCGTCCGGACTACTATCGTTATCTTCCGTCGTATTTTGACAGTCCGGAAGCAAAGAATGCTTATACGGAACTCTGGCGTTCAAACCGTACGGAGTATACTCAGATCAACTGGGATAACCTCTACCTGGCCAATGCCAACAGCGTACGCAACGGTAACGGAGCAGCTGTATATATGGTGGAAGAACGTAGAAGCGACTTGTTTGAGACTTCTTTCAGCAGTACGTTGAATACCAAAATCAACCGTTATTTCAACATTACGGCCGGTGTCGGTGCCCGCTATACGCTGTCAAGACAGTTTAAGACCGTAGATGACTTGCTCGGTGCGCAGTATGTGCTCGATATCGACAAGTTTGCCGAACAGGATTTCTCCGGCGACCATGACAAGATACAGAACGACTTGAACCGCCCGGACCGCAAGGTATACGAGGGAGGTATCTTCGGATATAATTTCAACCTGAACATCTATTCTGCCGATGCCTGGGTAATCAATAAGTACAGATCCAGATATTGGGATTATTACTATGGATTCAAGTTTACGTATACCAACTTCTGGCGCGACGGTAAGATGATGAACGGACGTTATCCTACTTCTTCGTATGGCGAAGGACAGCATCATGAGTTTACGGATGTGATGCTGAAGGGAGGACTGACCTATAAGTTCAACGGACGTCACATGCTGACTGCCAATATCAGCTACGGCAGTGAGGCGCCGCTTCCAAACGATGCTTATGTTTCTCCGCGTATTACCGACCGTACAATCAGTAATATCAAGAGCGGACGGGTGTTCTCGGCCGACTTGAACTATGTATTCTCTTTGCCGCAGCTGGCAGGACGTGTGGGAGTGTTCCAGACTAATTTCTACGACCAGATGGAGCGCAGCAGTTATTACGACGGTATCGAAGGTACTTTCATCAACCACGTACTGTACGGAGTGAACCGCATTCACCGTGGTGTGGAACTGGGAGCTACTTATAAACTGAACGACCAGTGGAGCTTCGACCTGGCAGGAACGGTTTCCGAATATTACTACAGCAACAATCCGAACGGTATCAAGAATTCGGAAAACGGAAAGATCGTACAGGAAGAAAAAGTATATATGGAGAATGTGTATGTGGGCGGTATGCCGCAGATTGCCGGTACGTTCGGTATCCGTTATTTTGTGAACTACTGGTTCCTGGGCGCGAATATCAACGGTTTTGCACGCAACTATATCGAAGCGGCTCCGTTGCGCCGTCTGGCTTCCAACTATGCTTCTGTCAGCCCGAGCAGACCCGATGAGTTCGAGGCTTATCAGAAACTGACTACACAGGAACGCTTCCCGGCAGCCTATACCATCGATTTGTCGGTAGGAAAGATTTTCTATATCAACCGTGGACAGTCGTTGAACTTTAACCTGTCAATCAACAACCTGCTGAACAAGCGTGATATCTGTACAGGAGGTTACGAACAGGGACGTTCCGACTTGTCTTACCCCGACCGTTTTGGTGGAAAGTACTACTATATGCAGGGCATCAACTGCTTCCTGAATGTGAGCTATCGTTTTTAAGTAACTTATTATAAATACAGAATTTATGAAACTCTTGAAAAATATTGGATTAATGCTTCTTGCATCAGTGGCATTATTTGCTTGTGAGCGTGAATACGATGCACCTCCTTTGAATGAGCCGATATACAACGGACCGGCTGCGAACATGACCATAGCTGAACTGCGTACTCAGTGTGCTGCGGCTACCAAGGATGCGCCGGTTAACATTACTGAGGACTGGGTGCTCAAGGCAGTGGTTTCGGCTAATGACGAGTCGGGAAACATTTACAAGAAGATTTACCTGCAGGATGAGACAAGTGCCATCGAAATGCAGGTGGATCAGGGTAGTGTGTACAACTATTATCCGGTAGGCCAGGTGGTTTATGTAAGCCTGAAAGGATTGTGTGTATCGGTATATGGTGACGAGCAGCAGCTGGGTCATCCAGACGGATACCTGTACCGTACTCCTTGGGTGGATTTCCAGGCAGTGGTAAGCAAGGACCGTTGGGCAGATGCCAACAACATCCAGCCGATTGACGTAGAGGATATCAGTCTGATCAACGGAGCGGTCGACCAGTACAAGTTCAAGCTGGTGAGACTGAAAAATGTGGCTTTCAAGAACGGTGGAAAGAATACCTTTGCTCCGAGCGACGGATATGGTGAGGAATACATTACCGACAAACAGGGTAATACGCTGATGGTAAGAACCAGCAATTATGCCAACTTTGCGGGCGACAAACTACCTGAAGGACGTGGTGACGTAGTAGGTATCCTGGGACGTTTCAACGGCAGCTGGCAGTTGACAGTGCGTACACGTGACGATGTAATGAACTTTACCGGCAGCAGCGAAGGCGGTGATGAAGGCGGTGAAAGCGGTGAGACAGTAATCTTCTCTGAAACGTTCGGAGAGCCTCAGAAGTCAGGAGACTACTGGCCTTACGTAAAGGATTATACTGGTTTCGATAATCCGGCATCCATGTTCAAGGATGAGTCAGGACAGGCTTCTGTACGTATGCAAGGAGGATTGAGCAATATCTGGTTCCCGGCAAATAAGGATATCACATTGAAGATTTCAGGTATCAATGCCGGAGAGGTGCAGAAAGCTACCTTGGAATTCCAGGTGGGTGCCAACCTGTACAAAAAAGGTGAGTCTATCGACCTGGCAGTGATGAAGGTGAAATGCAACGGTAATGCCATTACGATTCCTAGCAAGGTGGTGAGCAACGACAAGGGTGAATCGAACAAGCCGTTCAAGTTCACGTTCAACGACGTGGCAGTTTCTGCCAATACCGTATTGGAATTTACTACAGAAGCAGCTACAAACGATAAGGGATTGCGTCTGTACAGCGTGAAACTGTATACAGGCGGTTCTTCTGCAGGTGAAGGTGACGGAGGTACAGTAATCGAACCTCCATTGGTTAACAATTAAATGGAAGCCTTATGACAAAACGTTTTTTCTTGTCCGGATTCTGGTTCATCGTGTTGTCCTGCATGTGTGCGGGGCTGTCTGCACAGAACAAGGTACGTGTGTATGCGGCAGCCTTCTATAACCTGGAAAACCTGTGGGATACGGAAGATGATCCGAACAATCGTGGGGACGATGACTTTACGCCTGACGGCCAGTACAACTGGACCGAGACCAAGTATCAGCAGAAACTCAAGAACATTGCGAAGGTAATTTCGGAACTGGGACGGGACTACTGTCCGGCAGGACCGGCCATTATCGGAATATCGGAAGTGGAAAACCGGAAGGTGCTGGAGGATCTGGTGAAGATGGATGCCATTGCTGAAATCGGCTATAAAATCGTGCATTTCGAATCGCCCGACCACCGTGGTATTGATGTGGCAGCCTTGTATAATCCAAGGGTTTTCCGCTTTACTTCGGCTACGGTTTATCCGTTCCGTAAGCCCGACCAGCCGGATTATAAGACACGCGACCAGTTGCTGGTCAGCGGAATGCTGGCAGGAGAGCCTTTCCACATGATTGTCAATCACTGGCCTTCACGTTATGGAGGTGATGCCTCTTCTCCTTTGCGTGAGTATGCGGCTAGCATTACCAAACACATTGCCGATTCGATTCATGCGGACAATCCGAAGGCAAAGGTGCTGATTGTGGGTGACTTGAATGACGATCCGTATAACAAGAGCTGCAGCGAGGTGCTGGGAGCCAAGCGTAAGGCAAAAGGAGTGAAACCTTATGAATATTACAATGCGACGTGGGCCTTGTACGACAAGGGAATCGGCTCGCTCTGTTATCAGAACAAATGGAACCTGTTCGACCAGCAGATTATCTCGGGTAATCTGCTCGGACAGGATAAGAATACGCTGAAGTTCTGGAAATCGGAGGTATTCATCCGTGATTATCTCATTCAGCAGGAAGGAAAGTATAAAGGGTATCCTTTGCGTACCTTCTCGGGAGTAACCTTCCAGAACGGTTTCAGTGACCACTTGCCGACGCTTACTTATTTTGTAAAAGAAGCAGAATAACGTTCTCCCTTCTGTGGAGATCGATGAACAGCGCGGTGTAAACCGGCGATTTCGCCCGGTTTACACCGCTTATTTTATTGAAAAAAGATTTTTGAGTGTTTATTTCTGAAGTTGAATATTTTTAGATTAATACCTAAAAGTAGGTATTGATAAATAGCTCTTTTCTGTTTTCATTTGTATTATCTTAAAATATGTATTTATGAAACTGAACTATTTATTTAATCTATTTTTATTGTCGGTATTTTGTATCAGTTGTTCTGATGATATAGAATTTGTAGAACAAAAAAACGCACCGGTGATTTTATCAGAAAAAATCCCTGTATATCGTACAGAAGAGAATGCTATTATTGAAGTGGAATCTTTTATTAAAGGGAATGAAAATTTCTCTCGGTCAGAATTACCTCATTATTCTATAGGAAGTGAAATTTATTTTTGTAGAGATACAGTTACTAATCAGGAGTATCCATCATTTTATATAGCGAATGCAGATGGTGAAAATGGTTATGCAATAATTTCTGCTAATCCATATACGACTCCTATTATTGCTTATTCTGAATCGGGAAATCTTTCTTTGAATGACACGCTTCAGTATAAGGAATTATCTTTCTTTTTTAATATGATTCATAACTATATTTCTAACACTTTTAAATATAAAGTTGACATTGAAGAGGATGGTGATGATCTTTTGGATGTGCTTCAAACAAGAGGAAGGAGACTTCCCCTTTATGATGCTAAGCCGGGAGAATGGCAGGAGACGGCAAGAGTTCCTCCATTGATTTCTGTTAAATGGGGACAAAGGAATCCCTATAATAATGCTGCACCTTATATAAAAGATGGACAAAGAGCTCTTACGGGATGTGTTGCCACTGCAGTTGCTCAGATAATGGCATATCATGAAAGACCTTCTGAATATGATGGTGTATTTTACGATTGGACTGACATGAAAAAGAATCCTTCTATGCCGGAGGTTGCTCACTTATTTCGTTCTATAGGTGATTTAGTTAAAATGCAATGGGGGCTGGACGCAAGTGGGGCTTATATGAAAGATATTCCACAGTGTTTTGAAAAAATGGGATATAAAAAGATTACCAATCCTCAGATTTATAGTCAATGGGATGTTATAACATCTATTAAAGCCAAATGTCCAGTTATAATATCTGGAAATTCAGTAAGAAAGAATATTCTTGGTATTAAATTTTATCGTAATGGACATGCGTGGGTCGCAGATGGTTATTTTCACAGGGAGAGGAAAGTTGATATGTACAGAAAAGGAAAAGATAAAATTCACCATTCATACGTAGAGAAAGAGGACTATCTGCATCTTAATTGGGGTTGGAATGGTATTTCTAATGGATATTATTTGGCAGAAGTGTTTAATGGAGGGGATGGACCGGCTTTTCCATCTTCAAGGGCGGCTGGGAAAGGTAATTATCCGTATAATATTGAAATAATCCCATATATAAATTTAATTAAATGAAAAAATCTTATTTTATTTTTCCTTTCCTTTTTTTATCATTACTATCATGTAGTAGAGGGATTCTTGGCGATGCAGAAGACACAATAGGTTTGGAGAGAAGGGAGGTTCTATTTGCGTCTGGAAAAGATTCTATAGAATTACGTACTACGAAAGGAGATGACTGGTGGTTATCTAGTATTTCTACTTCTGATACTACATACATAAATCATTCCGTTAAAGATATAATCATGGAAGGAGGGGGGCTCTATGTCAAGAAAACTGGCAGAAAGTCCATATTTATTAGGGTGGAATCCAATAAAACAGGTATGGAAAGAAGATTCAGTATAGTCATTCAAGCTGGAAACTATTTTAATTCTATTGAAATAAGGCAGAAGACCGGAGATTAGATAATATTGTAATTTATAATCTGGAGCAGATAAACATACGTATCTGAACACTATCAAAACCAGACATCATAAATAATTGCTAATGAGGATAAAACAAAGAGGCTGTCTCAAAATAAAGTTGTTTGTTTGGGATATTTTTTATAAGTTTGCGCCATTTCTTAACGTCTAAACAAAAATAATACTATGGATATTTAAAAAGTTGGTTCCTTTATCATGGCAAACAATAAGCAATGATAGCCACATATATTTGTATTCTGACTGCATTCTCAGAGTTTCCCCAAAAGGATTTTACTCGAAGATGCTGCTTTAAGAATTTGAAGAACAGCTCCACTTTCCACTTGTTTTTATAAAGTAAAGCTATGTCAGAAATTTTCAAATAGAAGTTGTTTGTATAGTAGGTAAAAGTTCTGTTCATTTCAGGAGAATAATAAACTATATGTCTTATTCCTAAAGGATAATTAGTACAGTTTCGTTTTCCTGTAAATTTTACAGTTTGATCTTGCAAGACATTATCAGTGCCTTCAAGCAAATCTTCACCTGCTGTGATCTCATATTTAGGTCTGCGTTTTTCTCTTATCACAAAGAATGAACTTACTTCGTGAATGTGATGAAGACAGCGCAAATCAAAATACCCTCTGTCGAATATGTAACAGGCAAATGGTTCATATGCAATACTATCCATGACATTTACATTATGAACAACCGCATCCGTAATTGTAAATGAAGTGGGGATTTCAGTTCTAATATCTAAATGGTATGGACTTTGATGCCAAACTTTTTACTCCTGAATCGGGCCCTATCATACAATGACAGGCATAGGTCTATTGTTGTGGAATGAAAAGCATTAAAAGTTCCGTTCAAATAGAACTCCTTGTCAATTCGCTTTTGTTGAGCCAGGCTTACCATGTGATAGGCAAAAGATTCAAACATACGATAATCTCTTAGCATATTAGCTTTTGACAGAGTGCTTCGTGTTATTGGAGACTTGCCGAACCCTAAATAATATGACTTAGAAGAATGCGCAGTGGTAATATCAGTCAGTTCAAGAAGGCTGTTGTAGCCAACCAGCTGAGCAAATATGACACTAATAGTCGGTACCAGAAACTGATGCTTCAACTTTTTGTTCTGTCATTGCTCTTTCTACTAGTCGCTCAAAATAGCTTTTGGGAAGAAATGAAGTCATTTGACTGAAAACATATTTCTTAATATTCATAGCTATCGCAATTGGGCTCAACCCTAAGGTAGCTGAATCAAATGTGCAACAAGCTTTTTTATGAAAAATATTGTAAATCAAACAATTAACATACTTCTTTACAATTATTAAGAGACACTAGTGAAATAAAGTATTAACTTAAAAAACAATGCCATGATGAAGAATTTAAAAAATTTAGAATTAAGTATTCCTTCTATAGATATTCTCGAATCTAGGAAGATTATTGGAGGATATGGTGGTAACGATAATTTTGATGATGGTTGGTGGCATGGTTCTCCAGGAGAAGAAAATAATCCTTTTCAACTTCCTGAAATAACTATTACTCCAGATGGAGGAGATTATGATTATGATCCTGAATATGATCCGTTTGAACGTTTTGAGAATCAAGATCAAGATCGGGATGACGAATTTTATGGTGGTAATTCTAGTAATGGTGGCAGTCATAACCAAGACAATAGAAATGATGGTTATAATGTAAATGACGCAACACAATTCTTGCGTGATCATGCTCATGCTCAATCTCAAGGAAAATGTGCTGCCGCTGTAAGGCAAGCACTAGAAGCAGGGGGATTAGATACTACTGGTCGGCCGAATGCTGCGGGGGATTACGATTCATTTCTGCCAGGTTTAGGCTTTCATGAAGTAGATATAAACGGCTACGTGCCTCAAAAAGGAGATATAGTGGTACATGAACCACGTGAGGGACATCCATATGGGCATATTGCTATGTATGATGGAGAAAACTGGATTTCAGATTTTATACAAACAGATATGTTTGGTGGAAGTGCATATAGGAATGACCCTGACTATACAATATGGAGACGATAATTTAAATATGATGAAAAAAAATGATTAGAAAAATTTTATTTATATCAATTCTCTCGCTATGTTTTAGCACGATTTGTTCAAGTGCATGCTTAGACGAAGTTAAAACATTCTATACGAGTTATATGATGAATGTTTTAAATGGCAATTCAAATAATGAAGCCTTATGTAAAAAGTATTTGACTGAAGGATTAGCAGCTAAAATCCAAAGAATGATTAATACAAGTGGAGTTGATCCTATAATACGATCACAGGATGTAAATGCAGATGCTATTAAAACTTTAGCTGTAAGGACAATAGTAAGCGACTGGTATATGGTGAGTTATCTTTGGAATGAAAAAGACAGCACCACTTTAACTGAAATCCCATTAAAGGCGCAAAGTATTGATGGTAAGTGCAAGATTGTATACATTACTCCCGTTGAGAATGGCGTTCAATATGGAGACGAAATGTTGTCTTGTTGTGAGAACATGAGTGCATCTAAAATAGATGAAACGTCGGGAAAATCATTTATAGAAAGCTTTTATAAAGTTTATCTAGCATTCTATTGTGCTATGTCTAAAGACACAGATGCGAAATTGTCATCTTTGCGTTTGTCTAATTTGTCACCAACAGCATTGCAACAGTTTAAGAAAGCAGAATCGGAAAATCAAGAAGATGGCCTTTATGGTTACGATCTTTTAATTAATAACTTTTATTTCGATTGTATGTGGTTTAATAGTCTTAAATTCGTTCAGTTGAGTAATGATAATTATCAAATTACTTATCAAGCAGGAGTTAAGATATATAAAATAAATATTAAGATAGAATATGAGAATGGTAAATATTTGATTAATAATATATCATTTTAATTGATAAGCGAGATTTTTCGAATGAAATAAATTTTTTGTTTCGTTTGAAAAATGTCGCTTATTGATTCATTAATGAGAGTTGTTGATTATTATTCGGTCTGTTAAGTAAGAAGCTTGTTATTGTAAAGAAAGTAGGATTTGGTGATAAAGAAATTGTCGACAAAGAACTGTGCTAATTGTAAAGAGATAAAATATATCATTTGTATTGGTGTATATTTAGATTTTAGCTTAGCTTAATAGGGAAAATAATATTGTTAAGAGTTCTAAGTCTCAATCTTTAATTTTAATATTTTTTATATGACTCCCATTTTTGAAATTGAACAAATTTTATCAAGATTGAGCATTTGTAAATTCTCTGAATTATTCCAGTTGGCAGACGGATTGATGTTGACTGGAAGTTATGCATCAAATACAAAAAACGAAAATTCAGATATTGACATTATTGTATTATCTAAAAATATAAATTATGTCTATTCTGAAACAACATATTCTTCCAGTGAGTGTATACAATTTATATTTCTTCCTTATTTTAAATTTCAAAATATCATATTGGATGATAAGTATAGAGGAGAAGGTATGTATGCCTCTATGATTCGCAATGGAATAATTTGGAAAGATAGTGCATCTTTAATCCTTACAAAAACAAAAAAATACATATTGAATACTTTTGAAGAGCGTAGATCCGACCAGCTTGACTATGCATTAGTGCATCAAATTATATCTACTTTAGATATAATAAGGGACTCTGATTCCAGTACTGAAAAAATATTTTGTGCCTCTGAATTACTTTTAAATGTAACTCGTTTGATTTTAGGTAAATATACAGATGATGCAAAACATCTTGCTCGTTTAATGCCTAATAAAGATATTACTGTCACTATTTTGGATTCCTTTAGACAACTTATTGAAACTAATAATCCGTCAAGGTTTATTCATGAGATTGAAGGAATAATTTCATTTTATGGTAGACATCAGCATAATTATACTACTGGGTGGGTGTTTACTTATCCATACAATAATCACATCATAGTCTTTTCTCCATCTCAATCTGGATATAATATTCATTATCAGAAATATTTAATAGAGATGAAAGCTATATTTTCTGATTGTTTGATATATGGATTTTATGAAGGGAGAAATCAAATTATGGAGGAAGGGTATTATATATACATCTATAGTGATAAAACTTCTATTGAGGCAATACTAACAAAATTAAATAACTATAAGAGGCGTATCATTAAAGAAGCTATAGAATATGGAATTATTTATTCTTTTCCTTACAAATCATTGTTTCACGAGGGTTTGGCATTCGGGGGAAAGGTATTATTTAATCGTTTAGTACAATTTTATTCTGAACTTTGGGGAAAATATCTTGCTCTTAGCATGATAAATCCAGTAGAGAGTAGGAAAAATATTTCTAATATACTCGCTACTGACTATTTTTTGAAGTTAAGTCATACGTCTAATCTTCTGCAATGCAGTTTTCTCGAATTTATGTCACACATATACGATATTCTTATTCTTGAGGCTGTCGACCCAAACGGATTGTATAATATAACACAAATAGACCTGATGAGAAAGGAAACGTTAAAAGGATATATAAAGAATTATTATATTAGTAAAATTGCTTATGAAAATCTAGTAAATGATATAGAGGATAATCGTCTGTCAGAATTAGAAGATTTAAATCAAACTTTTAATATGTTATTCGAATTTATTAGAAATATAAAAGAAAATGAAATATTAATGCCAGATATTTATCCAGTACGAAATAAGAAAGATATGCTAATTGTGAATATAAGTATTCATATCATGTCTATTTTACAACTTGCACCTCATGATAAGTTTAGCATAGTATTTAATTATCTTCAATACAAGAATTATGATATTTAAGAAATCATTTCCTCATTATATTCAACTGGAAAATCGAGACTGTGGAGCCACTTGTCTTCAAATGCTATGTAAATACTACGGACGTTATTTGGAGATTGATTATTTACGTCAACTAACAGGCACTCGAAAAGAAGGAATTTCAGCTTATGATTTTATTAAAGCGGCTGAACAAGTGGGATTGAAGTGTCTTGCATTTAATGTATCATATTATAAATTTCGCAATGAAGTGCCATTGCCATGCGTTGTACACTGGCGTGGATATCATTATATTGTTGTTTATAAGATAACAAAAAAATATATTTATGTTTCTGATCCAGCTGTTGGGCCTATAAAATACAATTATCGAGAATTTGCTGAAGGTTGGTTGAACCATACTTCAAATTCTACCAAAGTGAAACGCGGAGTATGTCTGGTAGTTGAACCGAATGCATTATTTTCAAAGGATGAAAATCAGTCATTTCGAACCAATTATGTGGAGGCCTTGAACTTTATATGGGATTACATTAAACCATATAAGAAAAATGTATTTCAGATTTTAATTATTCTATTAATTATCACCTTGGTAAATTCTTTGTTTCCAGTTATAACTCAATCTATAATTGATGTTGGCATTCCATCTCAAGATTATAATTTTGTAACGTTGATGCTAATATCTACATTGACTTTAGGGTTGAGTGTGGCAGTCGGGGAATGGATAAAGCAATCTATAAATATGCATTTTTCTGCAAGAATTAAGGTCAGTATGGTATCGGATTATCTAAACAGACTTTTTAAACTACCCTTATCTTTTTTTGAGTCCCGGATTATGGGGGATTTGTTACAACGTACTTATGATTTCGATAGGATTGAAAGTATGATTATGGGGGCAGGCTTTAATGCAATACTTGGGAGCTTTTCTTTGTTAGTTTTTGGCACAATTCTTTTTTTATATAATACTACTCTCTTTTGGATATATTTGTTTATTAGTGTATTATATGTGATTTGGATTTTGTTTTTTTGGTCTATTAGAAAGAAAATGGATATAAAATATTTTTCATATTTAGCATCAAATCAAAGTCATTGGATTGAATTACTTTCGAATATGTCCGATATAAAAAATTATAATTATGGTCAAAACAAACGATGGCAATGGGAAAAAGTTCAAGTAGGGCTTTATAAAACTAAGATAAAACTCCTGCATGTAGATCAAATTCAGAATATAGGTAGTACAATGCTAACAACAATTAAAGATGCATTATTGATTTACATTGCAGCGAATGCTGTTATTCGACATGAAATGACAATTGGTATGCTTATTGCTGTTCAATATATACTTGGGCAATTAAAAACGCCAATGGAAAGTCTTGTTAATTTTATTGTGTCAGCTCAGCTTTGTCACATAAGTTATATGCGAGTTACAGATATACATAAAATCAAGACAGAGAATGTTGAGCATAATGATAATGAAAAATTGTTGGATTTTTCCCAGTCATTATATATTCAAAATCTATATTATAAATATACGGTTAACGATGATTTTGTTTTGAGGAACATTTCTTGTATGATTCCTCGTGGAAAAACAATTGCTATTGTAGGAGAAAGTGGGTCTGGAAAATCGACATTAATAAAATTGTTGGCACAATTGTATCAACCTAGTTCAGGAGATATCAAGCTTGGAGATATCAATATTTCCACATTTTCATCTGAGACATGGAGGAATCATTGTGGCGTAATTACACAAGAAAGTTCTCTTTTGAAGGATACAATTTGCAATAATATAGTTTTTGGTAGGGAATATGATAAAGATAAATTGATAAAAGCAGTAACCATTGCTAATATTCGGAAGGAAATTGAGACAATGTCAAAAGGATATGATACTATGATTGGTGAAAACGGACGTGGTGTTAGCGAAGGGCAAAAACAAAGAATTTTGTTTGCAAGAGCAATATACAATTCTCCTGAATATATACTACTTGATGAATTAACTAGTAGTCTTGATTCACGAAATGAGAGTTGTATCATTGCCTCAATTAGAGAATGCTTTAAAAAACAAACAATAGTAATCGCAGCTCACCGACTTGCAACTGTAGTTGACGCTGATATGATAATTGTTCTCAAAAAAGGTGTTATTGCTGAAATGGGCACGCATAAGCAACTTTTAGAGAATGGACGAGAGTATCCAAATTTGTTTCATAATCAAACAAAAAGACTATTATAACAATGGAACCCAAAGAAAAATATTTTCCAGAATTTAAGGAAATTGTAGAGCGAATACCTGATGGTTTCAGTACTATACTAGTGTGGGGCTTATTGATTTTTATAATAATATTGGTCTTTTTAAGTATTGTTATAAAAGTTCCAGATCGAGTAATAGCCGAGATTCGGGTGACTTCAACCCAGCCACCAATTACATTACGATCACAAAAACAGGGCAAAATTAAGTTGTTGAAAAAGAACTTTCCATGTAAATGCAGATCAGGGGAATACATTGCTGTTTTAGAAAATCCAGCAAACACTGATCATATTCAACTTTTAAAAAATACTTTTTCTAATAGGGATGTTTTTACTGATTCTCAGATTCTATCTGTACTTAACGATAGTGTCTTATATCTTGGAGAAGTTGAACCTGTATATTTTAACTATTGTCAGCAGCGTCAGAATTATGAAGATTTGATAAATGATAGCAAATATAAATATGAAATAGAACTTTATGATGAAAAAATAAAGAATGATTCTATTCATCTGTTATACCTCAATGATATATTAGATAATAATCTTCAGCAATATCTAATAAGGAAAAAACAGTATCAAACGTAAGCAATTAGTAAACCCCGTCTTGCAAGGTCTATAAACATAAAGAGATGCCTC
>ERZ791895.419-NODE-419-length-32648-cov-4.464824_pt1 | contig 32648 bp, 32 predicted proteins | sample MGYA00510153_ERZ791895 | MGnify/ENA primary metagenome ERZ791895 (study PRJEB30046, sample SAMN00792064) | human gut metagenome | study: EMG produced TPA metagenomics assembly of the A metagenome-wide association study of gut microbiota in type 2... | reverse complement strand
CGCAAAGATATGTTAGGCTATGATGTGTGTCAAGGCGGAAAATAGTATGGTTACTCTACTACGGCATGACTAAAATAGCTGTTCCTATTTAGATTCTGTGCCGGAATCGAAATAGTTGCAGTTCGTGGAACTGTTCCGGTTGCATATATGATATTTCCTTTGGGTCAAATTTTTCAATGTTAACTATTCTTCAATAATTGCTTTTATAATTGCTCCATTACTTTTTTTCATTTCTATATATAATCCTCCTCCCATTATAATTTCATTGTTTTTAGTTTGAGGAAATCCATATATTATCCATATTTTATCTTCTATTAATCTTATATGAATAGGTGTCAGGTTTTCAATATTGTTTTTGTTCATCTCATATAAGATTGGTTTTGCAATTTCAAAAGCTTTTTGCGCTGTTTCAACACTTTTCCCATCATGATTGTTAGGTATAAAATAACAGTCTTCATACTCTTTATAATCACGTTCTAATGTTGAATCAACAACATATTCAGAGCTTACTAGGGGTTTGTCCTGTGGTTTATAACTACAGCTATGAAATAATGTTATACAGATTAATAAATATAATTTCATACTACTATTCTAATATATTGTTTATCCAATTTATGAAATTAGACCATATAGATGTATTTTCATTGTTCATATTGCGTTCTTTGGGGGTGATATTATTCTTTCTACTTGGGTCTTGGGGATCACTTGGTAAGGATTCCGATACAACATTTACATCCTCCTCTTCTACAATGCTGACAGGACGTGGATCTACTATTTTAGGTGCATCTTTTTTTACATTAGTATCTTGGTTTAATACATCTATAGCAAATGTTCCACAATTGTTGTTGAGCAGTGAATATTCTTCTCTTTCAGGATTATTGTTTTCACTCTTTTGGATTACATAAAAGTTCTAATTCATTTGTAATTTATGAATTATTTGCTCCCTCATGAAGAAAAATCTTAACCAGATCTAGGTCATTGATTTGATTGGCAAAATCCAATGGAGAGCGATTGGCTCTATTCTTGTGCTGAATATCGGCACCATATCTTAAAAAGAGTCTTACCATTCTATAATCTCCACGAGCATTGAATACTGCAACCCATAAAGGATTATTTCCATATTTATCAATAATATTGATTTGAGCTTTTTTTTGCAGTAATAATTCTGCTATTTCAAGATTGAAATATGCTGCACAATAATGTAAAGGAGTTTCTCCTCTGTAGTCTTGTTGATCTATATTAATATTTCTATTTATCAAGTCCGTTGCAATATCATTTCTACAACAGGCAATGGCTTCGTGCAGAAGATTTTGTTTATACTCATTACAATCATTGATACAAACATTGGATATTGCATTTTCATATTGTTCATATGAAACATGCTCAACGATTGCAAACAAATCATTTTCCTTCATATTTATTGTTATTCTTTATTCTATTGGTCGATAAATTTCAATATCTAAAAAATATTGAAAATCTTCTTCATAAAAGTCTAATACCAATTCTTCTTTTTTATCTTGCCTGATAAATACAATGATTCCACTCTTTTCATCTTCATATTTGAAGTCCCAATTAAAAACCGACAAATTAGGGATAGGCAGTAATCCACATTCTTTTACATTGGTTAGTTCCATCATATAGTTGGCATTCCAATCCAGTAGTTTCGACCGCACTATTCTTTGTAACTTCTCTTTGTCTTCAAATGAAATTGTTTCTTTGTAAAATAAAGTATCGGAGTCAAAGTCTATCTGTTCTAAGAAGCTATCTGTTTTTACAATAGAAAGAAGCATATCGGCTGTAACTTCTATATTCAACAGTTTATTGAGCTGTTGTAAGTATGCTGGTAAAAAATTGACTTTGCCAAATAATCTTCGTCTCTTCTGTTCGTATGTTTCGTTGTGCATCTTTTTCCATGTATTATCTTTCTTTACTTTTTCTCATTACCTTCGTAATCATAATATTTTAAGGTATTGCCAATTATCCAATTATTGATAAAATCAATAAGACTATTATTTGTGATTTCCGGCAAATCAGTTTCGCTATATTCATAATCATGTTGCCAAAAGACAATCTGATTGGAAAATCCTTGGTTTGTTTTTATTCTTGTATCAAAACAATAGGAATTTCCGAAGCCATCAGGACTAAAAGGTATCAGATATTCATATTGAGGGTTTATCACCTCGTAATGTTCAAATTGATACGCATTCACTAAATCATATTTATTTTTTGCAATACCAAGTACTTCATCTCCCATCAAACTAAACCCATTTGTAATACTTAATAAATATTTATAATCCTCAGGGAGAGGTAAATTAAACTTCGATTCGAATCGAGCTATTTCTTCTGTTTCTATCGGAGCATTCAGTTCTAAAATATCGGGTGAAAACTGTAATAACTCTTTTATGGTTTGATCGACTTCTTTTTTCATAAGCTGAAAACAATATAGAGGGTATTTTTCATAAATACAGGTGTTCATTCACAAATTTAGGAAATTATATTTTATTTCCTTGATGTTCCGGTTCAAATCCTAAGTAAGATTTCTGTTTTCATCGTAGGCATATTTCACCTTATAACGAAAAAACGTTACTTGCTGAAATACACTCAGGTCAAGTAACGTTTTTATCATAAAGGTGAATCCTAATTTATTCCTCTTCTATACACCTACTAAAATATGAACATATCTTCAAATACATGATATCTACTGCATCCCCAGTTGACAGTTGGGGTTATCGGCATCTATATTAGAATTTCTCTCATAAGTCTTGCCATTTACTGTAAACGTATAAAAATATTGTCTTCCTCACCGGCTAAACCTTCCTGTATATCTGACAATATGCTCCAGCACAGCCTACTATCTTTCCATATATTGGTAATATTATATAGTTAAGGATAAAACCACAATAAGGAATATAATATAAAACAATATGACAAATATAATTGTTTTTATATTCTCCTTTCTTATAATTTTTTTCCTTTTGAGTAAACGCATGTTTCGTCTTTTAATGCGTTTTTCTTTGCGTAAGGCGATTTTATCTGGGTCTTTTATCTTTTTTCGTTTCATTCTATTTTTATGGTATTTCTGTTTTTACTTTTGAGTAAGATTTCCGTTTTCATCGTAGGTGTATCCATGTTATAATAGAAGTGGATACCAATTTATTTCTTTTCTGTGCACATACTAAAATATGGACATATCTTCAAATACATAATATCTACTGTATCCCCCAGTTGATAGTTGGGGTTATCGGCATCTATATTAGAATTTCTCTCATAAGTCTTACCATTTACTGTAAACGTATAAAAATATTGTCTTCCCCACCGGCTAAATCTTCCTGTATATCTGACAACATGCTCCAGCACAGCCTTATCTTCTGTCCCACAATTAGGTATTATAACCTTGTACATGAACAGCATAAATAATGCAGGACTGAATGGTACCAGTATCATAGCAGCCAGCAATCCCCACATTCCTCTCATTTTTCTTCTGTTTATTGCGGCTCGTTTCTTTTGGTATCGGAAATAAGCCTCGTCATGTTGGTGCTTTATACTGGGCTGCTTTGTTTTGTTTCTTTTTCTACTCATAATGTTATCTTGTTTGATGCTATTTATCTGTTATGCGTTTACTGATGGAAGTTTTTACATTTTTATTTGTTGCTGTTTTAGTACAAATTCTCAAAAATGAGAATCTTGTATTTATTTGTTCCGAAAATGCTCCAACTGATATCCACTTTTGCTACAGTTAATTTCTGGATTTTGAGGTAAATATACAATGGTCAAAGTATCTCCAATATTTTTATTCTTATCATACGTGTTGGAAGAACGATCTTTATAATATTCTTGGCCAACTTTAAATTCATATAATCGAGTAAAGCGTCTTCCAATTTTATAAATGGTTCCTATTGTGCATATCCCATTTTTTTAGCTGATAAAGTTCATAATGTGTTTTTATTCCTAATGTTGCTGTTATTAGTATTGTGATAATAATGATAATATTATCACGTGTGAATATGTTCTTATTCTTTGGTTTATTCCTTTTTTTCATCATCTTCGTTTATTATTTCTTTTCCCAGATTAGAAATCATGATTCCTGGCATTTCATTTATTTGTTCTGAAATGATTGTGTTCACTTCATTTATCATTTGATTTTTTTCTTACTATTAGCTCTAACCTGTTGTACCTGTGAAGAAGAAAAAGATTTTCCTTGTTTATGTTGTTTGGTTCTTGCATTTTCTACTGCCTTATTGGTAGTTTATGTATCCATGATGTTTATTTTTTTATTTCTCCTCCCAACAATCCAATAGCTGTATTGCTAACAAATTCAGTAGTATTGTGTATCTTTAGACTGACTCTTTCTTTAGATGATGTATTGATATCTACTGCATTTTGAAGGACTTCAGTACCTACACTCACCGCAACTTTAGCAAATGCATTTCTTACTGCAGAACCTCCACTGGTGATGAAGCCTTCTCCTGCTGCAATACCTATATCTGCTATATCGATATTGGTAAAGTCTGAGAATTGAATTTTTTGGTCAGTGAGAATATTTGTAGCAACTTGTCCTATATACTCAACGCCGGCTCCGACAGCAGCTCCAATGAGATTGGTAAGGAATGGAATTTCTCCATTTTTGTCAACAGTCTGGCGGGCTTTCCGTTTTCATAGATCAAATTCCCCGCATAGTCCGTGGTGGTGGTCTTTCCGTCTACCCTGTGTACCGTGCGGAGCTTTCTTCGTTGGCATCATAAAGGTATTCGGTCGTACTTCCGTCTCCAAACTCGATGCGTTGTGGCAAATTTAGAAAATTATATTGAATATCCTCGATGTTCCGGTTCAAATCCAGGGTAAGATTTCCGTTTTCATCGTAGGTATATTCCGTTTCCCTGTCCGCCCCATCCTTGAATTCAAAGCCGTTGCTGTATGCGGAACTTGCTGCATTGTCGGTAACTTTTGTCAGTTGGTTTCCGCTGTAGGTCAGTGCGAGGTTATCCACCAGTCCGTATTCCTGCGCTCCGGTCTGTCCCATTCGTCTGAGTCCGAGAATGTTTCCTGTTTTGTCGTAGGCGGTAACCTCCTCGTTGAATCGGTTGGGATTGGCTGCAAGCCGTTCCCCCTCTCCGTATTCCACCTTTTTCATGCGGTCCAGTCCGTCGTAGGTAAACCTGTAACCTCTTGTGGTCTGTTCCTCTCCTGACCTCCAGCTGATGCTGCTGATATTTCCGTTATATTATTAGTGTTTATAAAAAAGAGACTGTTTCAAACTTTGGCTATTTAAATTCAGTCTCTTTTTAAAATAACTTCTTACATATTTATATGTGTTACTATCATAATATTTGTATTGCCTTTTTATGGTATTTTAATGTTAAATTTAATATCTAAGAGATTTTGGTTTTCTTCTTCATAAAAGTCTAATACAATTTCTTCTTTACCATCTTGTCTTGTGAGGATGATTATTCCATTTGGATCATCATTAAATTTGAAATCCCAATTAAAAGCAGATAGATTGGAAATCATATATAATCCACAAGATGTACTTTGGTCTAACCAAATGAGATATGGTACATTTTCATCTTGGGTTATAGAGTGGATAATTTCCTTTAATTTATTTTTGTCCTCAAAAGGAATTGTTTCTTTGTATACACATAACCAAGATTTATTTCGTGATATAAATTCATCCGTATCTACGATACTTAATAGCTGATTGGTTGTAACTTCAGTTTTTAGAATCCGTCTTAGAGTATTTAAATACTCTGGCAGGTAATTGACTTTGCCAAATAATCTTCGTCTCTTCTGTTCGTATGTTTCGTTGTGCATCTTTTTCCATGTATTATCTTTCTTTACTTTTTCTCATTACCTTCGTAATCATAATATTTTAAGGTATTGCCAATTATCCAATTATTGATAAAATCAATAAGACTATTATTTGTGATTTCCGGCAAATCAGTTTCGCTATATTCATAATCATGTTGCCAAAAGACAATCTGATTGGAAAATCCTTGGTTTGTTTTTATTCTTGTATCAAAACAATAGGAATTTCCGAAGCCATCAGGACTAAAAGGTATCAGATATTCATATTGAGGGTTTATCACCTCGTAATGTTCAAATTGATACGCATTCACTAAATCATATTTATTTTTTGCAATACCAAGTACTTCATCTCCCATCAAACTAAACCCATTTGTAATACTTAATAAATATTTATAATCCTCAGGGAGAGGTAAATTAAACTTCGATTCGAATCGAGCTATTTCTTCTGTTTCTATCGGAGCATTCAGTTCTAAAATATCGGGTGAAAACTGTAATAACTCTTTTATGGTTTGATCGACTTCTTTTTTCATAAGCTGAAAACAATATAGAGGGTATTTTTCATAAATACAGGTGTTCATTCACAAATTTAGGAAATTCTATCTTATTTCCTAGATGTTCCGGTTCAAATCTCTGGTAGGATTTCCGTTTTTATCGTAGGTGTATTCAGTTTCCTTAGAGAGCTGACCTGATATACCAGTTCGTCATCCGTCACCCTGAATAGCATTACGGTCTCCTCCCTGTAGGGCTGGCAGGTGCTGTATTAACGGTAACTGAACTTGTATTCGTAGAGTATATATAACTTATGGTTGGCTTGTATTTTGAGTTTCTACCCACATACTTTTAGCACTAATAAAAATGGAAGGTAAAGTTTTTCTATATTGGGCTCTTTCAATTAGAAATGTCTTAGTTTCTTCTTTTGTTGATAGGGAATCCAAATAAAAATGCTTGTGTTTATAATTAGGGAAATAACATTTCACATTATTAAGAGCTCCTTCCCCCCACTCTTCATTAAATATGAGTAAAGTAGAATCTTGATCAATAAAAATATCTATTTCACCAAGGTTGGCCTAAAAAAGGTTTCCACATATTCGATATACTTTTTAAAATGGTGGCTCGGTAGGTCTGTTAAGTATTTGGTTTAACCATTGATCTATGACGTCTTATATTCACTCATTATTATTGTTTTGTGATTTTAGAAAATATAATAACATTATTGAGGAAATCATTATATATAAGATTGCTATACCATGTATTAGCTTATATGATGCAATACTATCTGATATTTCACTCATGGTAAAGGTTAAAGTAGGGGTGGCAGGCCAAGCATAAACATGATAATATATTATATCTAATGAGTTGATATAATTGTAGCATAAAAAAATGAGTGTAATACTTGATATCCCCAACCAACTCCATAAGACAATTCTATTTAGTCTTGCATTTTTCATATCTTTAAATATTTATGAGGGTGAATGTTTGAGATGGTCTCATTGTCGTAATAGAGACTTATGTTATTTCAATTTATCAGAAATGATACGTAGAATTTTATCTTCATCTTGGATAAAAACTCTTCTATTATAGCATATTACTACATCGTGCTTAAAGGTATATAATTTTCCTGAATATATTCTATCTATTGTGGATTTTAAATCATGTGTAATCCCTCGGAGTTACCCCGGAAAAGATAAGTGTATTCCCTTCAAAGAAAGAAAAAACGAATAAACAGGGTGACTCTGCTCAACCTGATTATTCGTTTTACGAAAGTCGAAACTGGAACATTCTCAACGATCAATAGATTCCAGGTCCTTGTGTCTGTTCGCTGAAATTGTCATAGTTTCCGCTGATTTGCTTCTCGCCTTCGGGATTCAGTTCAATGGCTTTCTTTACGTCTTCCACCGACTTTTCCTTTTCACCCTTCAACAGGTAGATTCTTCCACGCTCCTGATAAAGCAAGGCGCTCTGAGGCATGACTTCCAGTGCTTCGCCCAGCAAGTTGACAGCCTCATCCAGCTGGTTCTGCTGTACATAAGCTTCGGCCTGAAGCAGGTAGGCTTTTTCCTGGAAGGGATTGGCTTCTACTACCCGTTTCAGCGAGGCGACAGCCTCTGTGGCGTTTCCTGTAGCCAGCTCAATCTGAGCCTTCAGCAGCAGTGCATCCTCCTGCTCGGGAGCCTGTGCAAGTATTTTTTCAATATCTTCCAGTGCATCTTTTGCCTGGCGCATACTCCAGAGTACTTCTGCACGCAGCAAATAGGCCGAAAGTTCGTTTTCATCGAATAAGATAGACTTGGTAAGCATTACAATGGCCTGCAGTTCGTTATGAAGGGCATAGGCAGCCTTTCCTGCCAGATAGTAAGCAGCTGCATGCTTGTCGTCCAGCTGGATGGCTTTCTGACTGTAACTGTCCATGGCAGAATAGTCGGCTTGCATATAGCACAAATGTGCCAGCGAAAGCCAGACTTTGATATCGTCCGGAGTCTTTCCGGACAGACGGTCCAGCGTGGTGCGTGCTTCCGGCAGACGGTCGGACTCCATATAGGCATTGGCCAGCAGCTGCAGGGTTTCCGGATCTTCTTCCAGCGCTACGGCCTGTTCAAAACATTTAATGGCATAGGGCAACTGGCGCATGTTTCTGGCGCGGATGCCATCGTATTTCAATATTTCAAAATTTTTCTTCTCCTGTGCTGCCTGTTGTTTTTCGGCAGACGTATTTTCTCCAAAAAGGAACGATAATAGACCCATGATGTTAAAACGGTTGTTGGTTAATGCTGCAAACTTAAAAAAATTCACTGAATTTACTGCACAAATTCTGCAGTTTATAAGGGAGTATTTGAAAGGGAATTACCAGATATTCTCCGACCCGCGTACGGAGGTCGAAGAACTTCCGTATGCGGGTCGGAGAACCTTGCATGCGGGGTTGTGCAACCTCCGTATGCGAGGCGAAGTACCTGAAACCGGAAAGCCGGAAAAGCAAGGGTTTACAGGGAAGACATGCTGATAATGAAATGACAACTGTGAACTGCCGCGAAATGGCTATCCGGGAAAACGCCGGTCAAAAGCTGCCTTCAGCTGATTCAGGGCTTTTTCCAGCACGGCTCTCGGACAGGCTACATTCATGCGCATGAATCCGACTCCTTCCTTGCCGAAGGTGGCTCCGTCATTCAATGCCAGACCTGCCTCGTCGGCAAAAAAGGCTTTCAGTTCTTCCTGTGACAGGTGCATCGGACGGCAGTCCAGCCAAAGCAGGTAAGAGGCCATCGGACGGAGCGGACGGATGAGCGGAATATGGGTTTCGAAGAACTCCAAGGCATAGCCGATGTTCGACTGCAGATAAGACAGGCATTGTTCGAGCCATTCTTCCCCGTGGGTATAGGCGGCTTCTACGGCAGGCCAGGCAAAGACATGGCCGGCTCCCAGCTCTGAACTTTCCAGATAATCGGTCAGCCGTCTGCGGACAGCATCGTTATAGATAATGGCATGAGAGGCTGCGACTCCCGGCATATTAAAGGTCTTGCTCGGAGCCATGAAGGTAACGGAATTCTGGCGGGCACGCTCGGAAATCATGGCAAACGGAGTATGACGGTGCGGAGGCAGAGTAAGGTCGGCATGTATCTCGTCGGAGAATACCAGTACATTGTCTTCCGCACAGAGATCGGCCACTGCCTGCAGCTCTTCGCGGGTCCATACTACCCCACCCGGATTATGAGGGTTGCAGAGTATCAATACCTTCACTCCTTTGATTTCACGGCGCATCCGCTCCAAGTCCATACGGTAGTGTCCGTTCTCCAGTATCAGCGGACACTCTACCAGGCGGCGTCCGTTGCGGGTTACCAGCCAGGAAAAGGGCGGATATACCGGAGTCATGATCATGATTTTGTCGCCCGGTGAAGTAAAGGCATGAATGGCCATGCCCAGTCCGGCGACTACTCCCGGTACGAAGGTAATCTGGTCGGGGCTCACTTCCATATCGTAGCGTTTCTTTACCCAGTTGACAATGGAACGGAAGTAAGATTCGGGCTTGGAAGTATAGCCCAGCACCGGATGGTCGCAGCGATGACGCACGGCATCGAGTACAAAGGAAGGAGTGGCAAAGTCCATATCGGCCACCCACATGGGTATCAGGTCGGTCCGTCCCCATATTTCTGCCATTCCGTCTACTTTCACCGAAGCAGTTCCCTTACGGTCTATCAATTCGTCAAAACAGTATTTCATCGTTTCTATTCTTTTTATATTGTTTCTGTTTTTTAATAATGTATATGCTTTTCATTCCCCTTTCACGGGCAAGCACAAATGTAACTTATTTCTTACTTCCCGAAAAATATTAGTAAAAAAAGTTCATATTATTCTTGTTTTTCCAAGAAAAACATTACATTTGCGGCATAACAGTAACAAAATAACAAAACAAGTTATGAAAACATTTGCGACATATTTCTTCTTTTTCTTCTATTACTTTTACTTTAGCAATGAAGTGAAGCGGGAGTTCGCATATGTATAAGAGAGTTAATTAAACCATTCTGATAACGAAATCCTGCTTCACTGAGTGACGGCAGGATTTTTTATTTTAATAACTAATCGAGAACGAGAAATGAAAAGAATAGCCATACAGGGAGTTCCGGGATCCTATCACGACATTGCTGCACACCGGTTTTTCAAAGAGGAAGAAATTGAGCTGATATGCTGCAATACGTTCGAAGAGGTATTCGAGCAGATCCGGAAAGACAGTGGTGTGATAGGGGCGGTTGCCATAGAGAATACCATCGCAGGCAGTTTGCTGCACAATTATGAGTTGCTCCGTGAAAGCGGGACTACCATTCTGGGGGAACATAAGCTGCGTATCAGTCACAGTATCATGTGTCTGCCCGATGAGGACTGGAAGGACCTGACAGAGGTAAACTCGCATCCGGTGGCCCTCGCCCAATGCCGGGAGTTCCTGCAGCAGCATCCGCAGCTGAAGGTGGTGGAAATGGACGATACGGCAGGAAGTGCGGAGATAATCAGCAAGAAAAAGCTGAAAGGACATGCGGCTATCTGTTCCAAGTATGCCGCCGAGCTGTATGGCATGAAGATTCTGCAGGAGGGAATTGAGACCAACAAGCATAACTTTACCCGGTTCCTGATAGTGTGCGACCCGTGGAAGGCGGATGAATGGAAGGATCATTCGAAGGTGAACAAGGCAAACATTGTTTTTTCGTTGCCGCACAATGAGGGAAGTTTGTCGAAGGTCTTGTCTATCTTCTCGTTCTATAACATTAACCTGACCAAAATTCAGTCGTTGCCTATCATCGGACGCGAATGGGAATATCTGTTTTATGTGGATGTGATATTCAACGACTACCTGAGATACCGGCAATCAATAGATGCGGTTTCACCGCTGACCAAAGCACTTAAAATTTTAGGAGAATATGCAGAAGGAGAATCAACCTTATAAGATACAGCCGGCCGACAGACTGGCGAATGTGAGTGAATATTATTTCAGCAGAAAGCTGAAAGAGGTGGCAAAAATGAATGCGGAGGGCAAGGATGTGATCAGCCTGGGAATCGGCAGTCCGGACATGCCTCCGTCGGAAGAAACCATCAGGGTATTGTGCGAACAGGCGCAACGGCCGGATACGCACGGATACCAGCCTACGGTGGGTATTCCGGAACTGAGACAGGCTATGGCCGACTGGTATAAACGGTGGTATGGCGTAGAGCTCGATCCGGCTACGGAGATACAGCCGCTCATCGGCTCGAAGGAGGGAATCCTGCATGTGACGCTGGCGCTGGTGAACCCGGGAGACCAGGTGCTGGTTCCGAATCCGGGATATCCTACTTATACGTCGCTGAACCGGATTCTGGGCAGTGAGATTGTCAACTATAACCTGCGTGAGGACCGCAACTGGGAACCTGACTTCGAGGAACTGGAAGCGATGGACCTGAGCCGGGTGAAGATTATGTGGACGAATTATCCGAACATGCCTACCGGGGCTAATGCAACGCTCGGACTGTATGAGAGACTGGTGGATTTTGCCCGCCGTCATCAGTTGGTCATCGTCAATGACAATCCGTACAGCTTTATCCTGAACCGCAAGCCTATCAGTATTCTGAATGTGCCGGGAGCTAAGGAGTGCTGCATTGAGTTCAACTCGATGAGCAAGAGTCATAATATGCCGGGATGGCGTGTGGGTATGCTGGCTACGAATGCGACTTTCGTACAGTGGATACTGAAGGTCAAGAGCAACATCGACTCGGGTACTTTCCGTCCGCTGCAGCTGGCGGCGGCGCAGGCTTACCGGAATACTCCGGAATGGCACGAGGAGGCAAACTTCAACGTGTATAGCCGTCGCAGAAAGCTGGCAGAGGAAATCATGCGGACACTGGGATGTACCTTTAATCCGGAGCAGGTGGGTATGTTCCTCTGGGGACGTATCCCGGACTCGTACAACGATGTGGAGGAGCTGACTGAAAAGGTGCTGCACCGGGCCAGGGTGTTCATCACTCCGGGATTTATCTTCGGAAGCAACGGAAAGCGGTATATCCGCATTTCTCTCTGTGCCAAGGAAGAGAAACTGGCGGAGGCGCTGCAGCGCATCCGTGACATGGAGGGATGAACCGAAACGGGGGTGAGTTTGTTTATTTGCTGAACAATGATTTTATGTTTTAACCGAAATTAAAAGCTTTAATATATGGAACTGAATTTGCAACCTATCGAACTGGAGGGAGTTTCGAAGGAACGTCCTTTGGTGATTGCGGGACCGTGTAGTGCCGAAACAGAAGAACAAGTGATGAATACAGCGACACAGCTGGCCAACAAGGGTGTGAAAATATTTCGTGCGGGTATCTGGAAGCCGCGTACCAAACCGGGAGGATTCGAGGGCATCGGCGTGGAAGGACTGGCATGGCTGAAGCGTGTCAAACAGGAAACGGGCATGTATGTGGCTACGGAAGTGGCTACGGCAAAGCATGTGTTCGAGGCACTGAAGGCGGGTATCGATATCCTGTGGATCGGGGCGCGTACTACGGCCAACCCGTTTGCGGTGCAGGAGATTGCGGATGCACTGAAGGGGGTGGATATTCCGGTGCTGGTAAAGAATCCGGTGAACCCTGACCTGGAACTGTGGATCGGGGCATTGGAGCGTATCAACAATGCGGGACTGAAACGGCTGGGAGTCATCCATCGCGGCTTTTCGTCTTACGACAAGAAGATATACCGCAACTTGCCGCAGTGGCACATTCCTATTGAGTTGCGCCGCCGTATTCCGAACTTGCCGATTCTCTGCGACCCGAGCCACATCGGAGGCAAGCGCGAACTGGTGGCTCCGCTCTGCCAGCAGGCTATGGACCTGGGATTCGACGGACTGATTGTGGAATCGCATTGCTGTCCGGACTGTGCCTGGAGTGATGCTTCGCAGCAGGTGACTCCGGATATCCTGAATTACATCCTGAATCTGCTGGTTATCCGTAAGGAACATCAGAGTACGGAAAACCTGAACGAACTGCGCAGCCAGATTGATGAGTGCGACAATGAGCTGATGGATATCCTGGCCAAGCGCATGAGGGTCTGCCGCGAAATCGGTACGTTCAAGAAGGAGCATAACATGACGATTCTGCAGACGGGACGGTATAATGAGATCCTGGATAAGCGTGGGGCTCAGGGTACACTGTGCGGCATGGATGCAGATTTTGTGAAACTGGTGTTCGAGGCTATCCATGAGGAGAGTGTACGGCAGCAGATGGAAATCATCAATAAATAAGGGGGCGGCATGAGGATTCTGATTTTGGGTGCCGGCAAAATGGGCTCTTTCTTCACGGATGTGCTGAGCTTTGACCATGAGGTAGCGGTTTTCGACGTGGATGCCAGAAGGCTGCGCTTCATGTACAACTGCTGCCGGTTTACGACGCTGGAGGAAATCGGGGAATTCCGCCCTGAACTGGTGGTGAATGCAGCTACGGTAAAGTATACGCTGGATGCGTTCAGACAAGTGCTTCCTGTGTTGCCGAAGGATTGTATCATCAGTGACATTGCTTCGGTAAAGACCGGACTGAAGGAGTTTTATGAGACCTGCGGCTTCCGCTTTGTGTCTACGCATCCTATGTTCGGACCTACTTTTGCGAATTTGGATAAGCTGAGTACGGAGAATGCAATCATCATCAAGGAGGGTGATCATCTGGGTAAGATTTTCTTCAAGGATCTGTATCAGCGGCTGGGACTGAATATTTTTGAGTATACTTTCGACGGACATGACGAGACGGTGGCTTATTCGCTCTCCATTCCTTTTGTCTCGACGTTTGCCTTTGCGGCTGTCATGAAGCATCAGGATGCGCCGGGTACGACTTTCAAGCGGCACATGGCCATTGCCAAAGGGGTACTGAACGAGGATGACTATCTGCTGCAGGAAATCCTGTTCAATCCGCATACACCGGAGCAGGTGGAAGGAATACGTACCGAACTGAATGAGCTGCTTGATATCATCCAGCAGAAAGATGCGGTACGGATGAAGGGGTTCCTGGAGAAGATACGGAAGAATATCCGGTAAAAGAAAGTTGGATTTATTTACTTCTGACGGGAAATCATTATTTATGACAACCGGCAGGGCGCTTATCAGGTGATGGAGCGGCCGGAGGAAACGGGGAGAGGACAGAGTGAGTCTTCTCCCCGTTTCGTATGAAGGAACCGTAAGGGCATAAAAAAACCGGCCCGCAAATGCGGACCGGAAAATAAAAGATATTGAAATTTTTTAACGGGTTCAACTGATTAGAATCTGTAACCTACACCAATCATGAATGCAATGTTGTGTGAAGATTCACCACCGTCGCCCTTGAACGGATCGATAAAGCCGTACTGGCCAGTCAGGTTAATCAGGTATTTGTCGCTCAGTTCCAGACCTACACCATACTGCAGACCCAGGTCGAAGCGTTTCATCAGAGCTTCTTCCATTCCGTCTTCCTTAGAGAATACCTTCATGCTTGCATCTCCTTCTTCCAATTTACCGCCCATACCGAATGCCAGATAAGGACCAGCGTTAACTACAAACTTCATGTTGTCAGATACATCGAACTTCGCAGCTGCCAATACCGGAATTTCCAGGTAGTGAGTTTTGATTTTCAAATCTCCGGCTTTCGCACCCTTACCGGTGATATTCAGACCTGACTGCAAATACCACATATCAGTAAACTGATAGTCCAAGCCAACACCTACTGTATAGCCAACTTTCATATCAGCATCAGTGTTGCTCAAGTTAGTCATGCTCATACCTACTTTTGCATTCCATGTCATCTGAGAGAATCCAGCCAATGCGAACATGCCTAATACTGCTGTCAATAAAAACTTTTTCATAATGATATACATTTTAGTTATAGTCCCGCCCCCTATAGACTTACTTATTTTTATTCAAGACAAAAACTAAAGTGAAAGGGCCGTCTTTGCTATATCCAAAGGCTCACTTCGTTTGTTTTAACACTAACAAAGTTATGTATTTATTTTTTAAAATCAAAACATTCCAAAGGGGGAAAAGGAGGCATTTTGTTAAAAATATTATCTAAATGGTCAAAACAGGCAACTATTCTAACATTTTTTCAGTCTCTATTTTCCCTTTTTTCCCTAAAATATCATGCATTTTTTATACATCACGTCCCCTTTTTCTACTACAATTACAGGTCATGGCTCTTTAAATACTCCATAATATTGGCGGGAGCACGCTCGGCCAGGAGTTCTTTTTTCATAAAATCCATATAGGGAGCCACGTGTTTGAAGAAGTGGAAGTAGCCCTTGCAAAGGTAGTTCAGGCCGGGCTCGCCGGAAGCGGTTTTTGCAAAACGGTTTTTCGGACATTCTCCGTTGCAGGCAAACAGGAATTCGCACTCCTTGCACTGTGAAGGCAGGGTACGCTGCTTGTCGAGTCCGAACTGCTGCTGGCGCTCGCTGTACATCATCTCTACCAAAGTTTTCTCATAGATGTTGCCCAACTTGAACTCGGGAAAGACAAAGTGGTCGCAGGAGTATACGTCACCATTGAATTCCATCACGCCTGCATGGCCGCAGGTCTTTGCCATAGAACAGACTCCGGGCTGCTCTCCTACCCAATTGGCCAGGGTGGCATCGAAGATCTGAATGAAGTACTGACCGACATCGTTGCGTACCCATTCATCGAAAAGGGTACAAAGGAAGTTACCCCATTGTTCCGGAGAAACGGAGAAATCGGCGAGTTTCTCGTCCTGCTGCAGCGGGGAAGCCAGATGGCGTCCGTCCTGATGGGGAGAGAGGCGTTCGACAATGGGAGCAAACTGAATGTAACGGCATCCGATTTCCTTGAAGAAATGGTAGAATTCCAGCGGATAGTCGGCATTGTAATCGTTTACTACCGCCATGCCGTTCCATTCTACTCCGTGCTTCTTCAGGAGGTTGATGCCTTGCATGACTTTAGCGAACGAGGGACGTCCCTGACGGTTACGGCGGTATTCATCGTGAAATTCCTGAGGTCCGTCGATGGACACTCCTACCAGCCAGTTGTGCTGGCGGAAGAATTCGCACCACTCGTCTGTCAACAGGGTACCGTTGGTCTGGATACAGTTGTCGATGGTACGTCCGTTGGCATACTGACGCTGCAGTTCCACCACGCGCTTGTAGAACGAAAGCGGCCGCATCAAGGTTTCTCCTCCGTGCCAGGTGAACAGCACCTGGGGCATGGTCTGGGAATTGATGTATTCGCGGATGAAACGTTCCAGGAGTTCATCGCTCATCACGTACTTGGAACTGTCTTTATATAAATTCAGCTTTTCGAGATAATAACAATAGTCGCAAGCCAGGTTGCATACGGCCCCTACAGGCTTGGTCATGACATATAGCGGCTTGGCAAAAGGTGCAAAGGTCTGTTTCATAACAATACAAATGATTTAACTGATTCAGACGGCAAAATAAGCAAATAAAAACGGAGTGTCAAAATCCGGCAGGAAAGATTACTCGCGCCGGCCGGAATCGATGGAGTGTATCAGTTTTTTTACGTCTTCGCGGATACGCTGGTAAAGCGGAGAGTCTTTGTAGTTGGTATTCTTGTAGATGACGGTCTCCACGCCGACGATGCTCCGCTGGTAATTGGTCAGTTCGTTATGCAACTGCAGGTCGTGCAGGGCAAGGTCGTGAATCTGCTGCTCCCGTTCGCGCCTCAACACTGTGCAGACCGGTATCAGCAGGCGCATGACTACATTGTCCATGATGTGGTGTCCCTGAATGAACATATAGGTGTTCTCGGGGGTTACGCCCAGGTGCAGGAATTCTTTTTTCATTTTCTCTATCTCACCCACTGCGTCTGCATGCCTGTGCTCCAGGTCGCGCAACTTGCGGTTGACTTTCTTTGACATGACTTCAAGGCTTTTCTCGGGATGACGGGTGCTCACCTGGTCGAGCTTGACGTATGAACAGAAATCGAGCAGAGAGAATTCCGAGAGGATGTGTTTCCGGTAGAACCAGACCGACCAGATAAACAGCGGGTAAGCAATCTCGGAATAGAGTTTCATGAAGGCGGGAAAATCGATGAGCATGTGGTCGTTCAGGGTGGCCATCACACAGATTTCATGGAGGCCTTCGGCATAGCAATGGTAGTTTTCGATGGCATAGGCGTAGGTCTGCAGGACATACGGACTTTCGATGATGTAGCGGGAGGTCTGTGTACGCCCCTGCAGCAGGTAGTCGTAATCGCTGTCTACGCAGGCTATCATGTTCTGCCCCAGCTGTGGGCCCAACTGATTCATGAGTACCGTTTTCTTGCCTTTTGCCAGCGAGCTGCTCGAGGGCAGCATCACTTCGAAATAGCGGGTTTCATCCTCAAATTCGGTCAGCAGTGCCCGCCAGAAAGAAATGTCGTCGTAACTTTCCACATAAGCCACGATTTTTTTTCTGGCACGTTTCGGCTTCAGGCTGTTGGCGGCCCCGATATAAAGCGAAGAAAGGTTTTCTGTCAGTCGTTTTCCCATAGCGGTCTCATTTTATCGGTTAACCTTGTGCAGGCTTAGTGCATGGTAATGTCACTGACCTCGGTCACTGCATCCATCCATCCGTTCATGATGACGGCCGGAGAGTGGGTGGTCAGAATGATCTGCACGTTCGGATTCAGGCTGCGGATCAGCGAAATCAGCCGTTGCTGCCATTCTACGTGCAGGGAGATTTCGGGCTCATCCATAAAAAGGGTGCAAGGCTGGTTATCCTGTACCAGTACGGTGAGCAGTATGACCAGCATCTGCTTTTCGCCCGAAGACAACTGGTAGGGGGTGAGAATGTCTCCGTCTTGCTCAAACTGGATTTCGTTGCTCTTGCGGATGATTTTCTTTCCGGTCTCACTGAAGAGGTCGTCTATCAGGTCCTGGAAACGGGTCTTGGGCTTGGAGACTTCGGCTGCACGGGCCTGCTCTTCAATCACACCGCTGGTGAGCATTTCGATGATGCGGTTGCCGATGTTCACCTGATAGTCGAGATAGCGTCTCTGCAACTGGTACAGCTGCCAGTCGAGCTCTGTCTTCACGTGCTGGTTGCCTATCTTTTCGAGCAGGGCGCTGTTGATGAGCGGACGGTCGAAGCTGCGGATGACATCGAAATGGATGTAAGTGGCATCTTCGGGAGAAAAGACGAAAGAGACTCCCGCATTGACCCCGTTCGAAAGGGAGCCGCCTTCGAGGGCGTACAGCCGGCTTACGGAGTTGTTCAATATGGTGCTCTTTCCGATTCCGTTGATTCCACTCAGGATATTCACATCGGCCCGCAGGTTCCACGAAATGTTCTTCCGTCCCCAGAGTCCGATGATTTCAATGCGCTTAATATAGTCGGCTTGTTTTTTCATAATTTGCCTGCGGTTTATGATCGTACTAACAAAATTAATGGTTTCCTCTGAATTAATCAATATAATTCTGACTTCTTTTTTCGGAATCCTTGTACCTTTGCACCCCGGAATATCCGTAAAACTGGAGGAATGATGAACAGTAAAATAATCAAGGCGCATCTGGCGCTGCTGGGGGCGGCTTCCATGTGGGGACTGATGTCGCCCATGGGAAAGGCTGCCATGGAAGCGGGAGTATCCGGACTCTCGCTGGCTACCCTGCGCATGACGGGAGGGGCGGTGTGTTTCTGGATAACTTCTTTTTTTGTCCGCGATGAGAAGGTGCCGCCCAGGGACCTGCTGATGTTGTTTTTCGCGGCGTTGTTGAGCATCGTATTCAATCAGGGGTGCTTTACTTTCGGGCTGTCGCTGACTTCGCCCATCGATGCTTCAATCATTACGACTACGATGCCGCTCATCACCATGGTGCTGGCTGCACTTTTCCTGAAAGAGCCGGTTACCCCGATGAAGGTAGGAGGTATCTTCCTGGGCTCGATAGGGGCACTGATGCTGGTGGTGGGAAGCCAGGGCGGTGCGGCTAAGGACAGCAACCTGTGGGGAGACCTGCTCTGCCTGACGGCACAGTTCAGCTTTGCCTGCTACCTGACTATCTTTAAGAAGCTGATTGCCAAGTACAGTGTGTTTACCCTGATGAAATGGATGTTTACGTATGCTTCCATCTGTTTCCTGCCTTTTTCTTACCGCGATGTATCGGAGATGGTGAATACTCACTTTGCCACGGAGGTATGGCTGGAGGTGGGATATGTGGTGCTGTTCGGTACGTACTGTGCGTATATCCTGATGCTGGTGGGACAGAAGGCGCTGCGGCCTACGGTGGTAAGCATGTACAACTATGTGCAGCCCATTGTCAGCACGCTGGTTTCGGTGATATTGGGAATGGGCGTTTTCGGATGGGGAAAGGCGGCTGCTACCTTGCTGATTTTCGCAGGGGTTTACCTCGTTACGCAAAGTAAATCAAGGGCACAAATGCTGGCTGAAAAGGCTGAAAAAACCAAGGAATCATGAAACAGGAATCACGTGTCATACCGTCGCCCGTGCTTTATCTGCAAAAGCAATATGAACTGCTGAAGGAGGAATACGACTACGAGAAAAAGCAGTTTGAGCAGCAGACGGAGGCTATGGGGATAGGACGGAAAATCAAGCGGGGGATGTGCTGGTATCCGATCCGCATGGGGAGAAGTTATTATAATGCGCTGAACCAGCTGGTAATTGAGATTGAGCGCTGTGAGGATAAGGAGATTGAACATCAGTTTGAATATGGACGGCCGGTCTGTTTCTTTACGCAGGATGCAAGCGGCAAACTGACTTATCTGAATTTCACGGCTACGGTGAATTATGTGGAGGAGGACCGGATGGTGGTGATTCTGCCGCATGCAGAGGCACTGGCGCAACTGCTGTCGAGGGAGGTGGCAGGGGTGCAGCTTTATTTCGACGAGACCAGCTACCGGCTGATGTTTGAGGCACTGAAGCAGGTGATTGCGGCCAAGAACAACCGGCTTGCGGACCTGAGGGATATCTTCCACGGTACGCTGCCGCTCGCTACGTTTGCTTTTCTTCCGGTACGTTTCCCGTGGCTGAACCGGACGCAGGAGGAGGCGGTCAACAAGGTGTTGCATGCCAAGGACGTAGCCATCGTACACGGACCTCCGGGAACGGGAAAGACAACGACGCTGGTAGAGGCGATTTACGAGACGCTGCACCGGGAGAATCAGGTGCTGGTGTGTGCGCAGAGCAACATGGCGGTCGACTGGATCAGCGAGAAGCTGGTGGACCGTGGGGTGAAGGTTTTGCGGATCGGGAATCCCAGTCGGGTGAACGACAAGATGTTGTCGTTTACGTACGAACGCCGCTTTGAGTCTCATCCTGATTATCCGCAACTGTGGAGCATCCGCAAGGCAATCAGGGAGCTGTATACGCAGGTGAGAAAGAGTGCGAACCGGGAGGCGGTGCGACAGAAGATCAATTCGCTGAAGGACCGGGCCAATGAGCTGGAGATACGGATCAATGAAGCGCTGTTCGGCGAGGCACGTGTCATCGCCTGTACGCTGACAGGAAGTGCCAACCGGCTGCTGGCAGGATACCGCTTCGGAACGCTCTTCATCGATGAAGCGGCTCAGGCACTGGAGGCTGCCTGCTGGATAGCTATCCGGAAGGCCGACCGCGTGATACTGGCGGGCGACCACTGCCAGCTTCCTCCTACGGTAAAGAATCCGGAGGCGGCAAGAGAGGGACTGGGGCATACGCTGATGCAGTGTATCGTCAAGAACAAGCCCGACTGTGTGTCGCTGCTGCGGATGCAGTACCGGATGAACGATGAGATCATGCGTTTCTCTTCCGAATGGTTTTATGGGGGGATGCTGCAGTCGGCGCCTGAGGTGAAGTACCGGAGCATCCTCGATTTTGATACGCCGATTGAATGGATCAATACCGAAGAGCTGGAGTGCAACGAGGAGTTTGTAGGCGACAGTTACGGACGCATCAACAAGGAGGAGGCGGAACTGTCGGTGGAACAGCTGAAGGCGTATATCGGGAAGATAGGGAAAGAACGGTTTCTGGATGAACGGATTGATGTGGGACTGATTTCGCCGTACAAGGCTCAGGTGCAGTACCTGCGCCAGCTGCTGAAACGGGATCCGTTTTTCAAGCCTTTCCGGAGTGCGATTACGGTCAATACGGTCGACGGTTTCCAGGGACAGGAACGAGACATTGTGATTATCAGTCTGGTGCGTGCCAACGAGGAGGGACAGATCGGTTTTCTGAACGACCTGCGGCGCATGAATGTGGCCATTACCCGGGCACGTATGAAACTGATTATTCTGGGGGATGCTTCTACCCTGACCCGCCATGCCTTTTACCGGAAGTTGTATCAGTACATCGGACAGTTGCATGAATAAACCGGAACCACGGGTGCCGGTACCCGACTGACAGCGGTCTTCGGATACCGGCATCCGCAGTTCCGTGCGGAAGTCCGTCCTTCAGTTCCGTTCCGGTATTTTCCACTTACATTTCAACTAAAAAATATTGCGTTTCAGCGTGCAGTAAATCAAGGATTTGCAAATATAGACCTAAAGCATTATCTTTGTCTTCGGATTTTTATAACCCTTTATTACTTTAAATTATTGTTATGTTACTCGATTTACTGCAATCTTCTTATTTTTCTATTTTTCTGATTGTGGCTTTAGGCTTTATGCTGGGACGTATCAAAATAGCGGGACTTTCGCTCGATGTGTCGGCCGTCATTTTCATCGCACTGGCATTTGGCCATTGGGGAGTGTCGATTCCCAAGGAACTGGGAAATTTCGGACTGGTATTGTTTATCTTTACCATCGGTATCCAGGCGGGACCGGGTTTTTTCAGTTCGTTCCGGAGCAAGGGAAAGACACTGATTCTGATTACTTTGCTGATTGTGGCTTCGGCCTGTCTGAGCGGAGTGGGACTGAAATATTTCTTTGACATCGATACGCCCAGTCTGGTGGGGCTGATTGCCGGAGCGCTGACCAGTACGCCGGGATTGGCGGTGGCCATCGACAGTACGCAGTCGCCGCTGGCTTCCATTGCTTATGGTATCGCCTACCCGTTTGGGGTCATCGGGGTGATTCTGTTCGTGAAGCTGTTGCCCAAATTGTTGAGAATCGACCTGGAGGAGGAGGCCAAGCGGCTGGAAAGGGAACGGCGCAGTCAGTTTCCGGAACTCAAGACTTGTCTGTTCAGGGTGAGCAACCAGACGGTGTTCGGACGGACGCTCATGCAGTTGAACGTGCGGTCGATGACGGGGGCTATCATCTCCAGACTGCAGCGGGGACAGGAAATCATTATCCCGAAGGCGCATACTGTCATCGAAAAGGATGACTGTATACAGGCGGTGGGAAGTGAGGAGTCGCTGAACAACCTTGCGCTGATGCTCGGTTCGCGCGAGGAGGGGGAGTTGCCGTTAAGCAATACGCAAAGCATTGAATCGCTGCTGCTCACCAAAAAGGATATGATCGGAAAACAGCTCTGCGACCTGAACCTGCAGCGCAACTTCGGCTGTACGGTGACGCGTGTACGGCGAAGCGGTATCGATCTTTCGCCTTCGGCCAACCTGGAACTGAAATTGGGCGACAAACTGATGGTGGTCGGTGAGAAAGAGGGCTTACAGGGAGTTGCCGCACTGATTGGAAACGATGCGAAAAAGTTGTCGGATACGGACTTCTTCCCTATCGCAATGGGTATTGTGCTGGGAGTGCTGTTCGGCAAACTGAATATTTCCTTCGGCGGGGGACTGTCTTTCTCTCCCGGACTGACCGGTGGTATTCTGATGATGGCACTGGTACTGAGTGCAATAGGCAAGACCGGACCGATACTGTGGTCGATGACCGGACATGCCAACCAGTTGCTGCGCCAGCTGGGACTGCTGCTCTTCCTGGCCGAAGTGGGTACGTCGGCGGGAAAGACGCTGGTGGCTACGTTCCAGGAAAGTGGATTCATGCTGTTTGGCGTAGGGGCAGCCATCACGCTGGTGCCGATGCTGCTGGCTACAATTATCGGACGACTTGTATTTAAAATCAGCATACTTGACCTGCTGGGAACCATTACCGGAGGTATGACGAGTACTCCGGGTCTGGCTGCTGCCGACTCGATGGTGGACAGCAACATTCCGGGAGTGGCTTATGCGACGGTATATCCGATTGCAATGGTCTTCCTGATTCTGTTCATACAGATGATTGCAATGCTGATTGTCTGAGTCTTTCCTTCATCCGGGACTGAGGATCTGAAGTGATTTTCCCCGATGCAAAAAGCCATACTGACTGCCGGGAAGGGATAACTGAACTTATCTCCGCAAGCAGGCTGAGGGTTTCTTGCACCGGGGATTTTTCTATTCGGGAAACCATGAGAACGGGGCTGTTCCGAAAGTGCGGCTACATTTTGTAAAGAGCCGGATAAAATCCACCGTAAGCCAATTATTTTCATTACCTTTGCGCCATCTAACTTTCAATTTTTTGACACAAAATGAAATTAAGCAATTTATTTATCGGTGCATGTATGGCCCTATGCTTTACAAGTTGCATAAAGGACGAAGCACTCAATGTGGAAGCCGCCATTGATGGATGCAGCGGTGCAAATATCCAACTCCTTACTTTCAATGATATCCGGAAAGAAATTGATGTATATGTACTGGACGGAGCCAATACAGCTGCACAGGAACTGATTTTTCAGTTGCCCGACGGAGCTACGATAGCGGCAGCCGAACCGTTGGCTACCGATGTGCCTCCCTTGTATGACTTCAGTCAGCAGGCTCAGCGGAAATTTACGGTGACTTCGGAGGATGGCAGTCAGCAAGTAAGTTATTCCATCAACCTGTATGTCATGAAGTTACCGCTGAAGTATTCGTTTGAGAATCTGGCAGAAAAAGATCCTTATCATATTTTCTACCTGACAGACATCGACGGAAGACTGCAATGGGCCAGTGGAAATCCCGGATTCAAACTGACTGGAATGGGAAGCAACGGACTGGACTATCCTACTGCACAGGCCGGAAGCGGAAAAGTGGGCAACTGCGTGAAACTGGAAACGAAAACAACGGGAAGTTTCGGGGAAATGGTCAATATGCCTATTGCTGCGGGTAACCTGTTCATCGGTTCTTTTGACGTGCAGAATGCCATCAACCATCCGCTGGAAGCGACTCATTTCGGATTTCCGTTTACCAGAGAGCCGGAACGGCTGACAGGTTACTACAAGTTCAAGGCCGGATCGCAACCGGTGAATCTCAGTGGGAAAGACAAGTGTGATATCTATGCCGTACTGTATGAAGCATCTCAAAGTGATTTCTTCCTGGACGGAGGAAATTCGCTGAATGACAAGAGCATTGTATTGAAGGCCCAGATCAATCCGGAGGATATCGTGGAAACGGATGAATGGACAGCTTTTGACCTGCCGTTTGTGGCACAAAACGGGAAGTCGATTGTACAGGAGGACCTGGCGGCTGGAAAATACAAGCTGGCAGTGGTCTTTTCATCGAGTGCCGAAGGGGCTTATTTCAAAGGAGCCATCGGCAGTACCTTGTGGATAGATGAAGTGGAAATTATTTGCAAATAAAAACGATTCTGTATGAAAAAGTATATTATCGCCTTACTCGCAGGATTGCTTCTGGCCGGAGAAGGTGTCTACGCACAGCAACAGGAAGCACACAAAGGATTGATCTGGTCGGCCCTGCACGGACTGGACTATTCGTTCAAGGCAGGTCTTAACATCGGAGGTACCTCTCCCCTTCCGCTTCCGAAGGAAATACGTTCGCTCGACAGTTATTCGCCGGGACTGGCCATTACACTGGAAGGAAACATTACCAAATGGGTGGATGTACAGAAAAAATGGGGTGTATCCGTAGGACTGCGTCTGGACAGCAAAGACATGAATACGGAAGCCCGGGTTAAGAATTACGGAATGGCTATATTGAATGATACGGGCGGAAAGGTAGAAGGACTTTGGACCGGAAGTGTAAAGACTCAGGTGAAAATGTCGTATCTGACCGTACCGGTGCTGGTTAATTACAAGATCAATGACCGCTGGCAGCTCTCGGCCGGACCCTATATGTCATATATGCTGGAGGGAGAGTTCTCCGGAAGTGTATACGAAGGACATCTGCGTACTCCTGATGCAACGGGAAGCCGTATCGATTTCACCGGTGACAATCAGGCGACCTATGATTTCTCGGACGAACTCCGCAGTTTTCAGTGGGGCATTCAGGCCGGAGGAGAATGGAGGGCTTACAAGCATCTGACGGTGCACGCCGACCTGACATGGGGGCTGAACGATATCTTCAGAAAGGATTTCAATACCGTTACATTTGCCATGTACCCCATCTATCTCAACCTGGGATTCGGATATCAGTTTTAACGGCGGAACGATTGGTTAACAACTTAACAAAGAGAACGATTGGTTAACAGAGGGAGGGAACAGACCGCAGGCAAATACGGAAGCGGCCTTCCATGAATCATAAGATTTATCATTATTCAGAACAACAATGAAAACAAGAAAATTACTTGTATTGCTCATGCTGCTTCAGTTGCTGGTACTTCCGGCAATGCAGGCGGCTTCACCCAAACGTGAATTCCGGGGAGCGTGGATCCAATGTGTAAACGGACAGTTTCAGGGAATGCCGGTACAACAGATGAAGAACATGCTCATCAGTCAGCTCGATGCATTGGAAAAAGCGGGAATCAATGCCATCATCTTCCAGGTCCGTGCCGAATGTGATGCGCTTTATGTTTCGAGCTATGAGCCCTGGAGCCGTTTTCTCACAGGGGTTCAGGGTAAGGCTCCGAGTCCGATGTGGGACCCGCTGCAGTTCATGATCGAGGAATGTCATAAGCGGAATATGGAACTGCATGCCTGGATCAATCCGTACCGGGCACAGACAAAGGGTACGACGGCGTTATCGCCCAAGCATCCGTATAATGCGCATCCGGAACTGTTTGTGCGCTACAACGGGCAGTTGTATTTCGATCCGGGATATCCGGAATCGCGCAAGTATATCTGCAAGATAGTACGCGACATCGTATCGCGCTATGATGTGGATGCCATACATATGGACGATTATTTCTATCCGTATCCGAATCCGGGAGAGGAATTTCCGGACCAGCTCAGTTTTGCGGGATATGGCAGGGGATTCAGACAGAAGGCCGACTGGCGACGGGATAATGTGAACGTACTGATCAAGGAGCTGCATGAAACCATTCATGAATGCAAGCCTTGGGTGAAGTTCGGGGTTTCTCCTTTCGGTATTTACCGTAACCGCAAATCGGACCCGAACGGCAGTGATACCAACGGATTGCAGAATTACGATGATTTATATGCCGACGTACTGTTATGGGTAAACAACGGATGGGTGGACTATAACATTCCGCAGATATACTGGGAGATAGGACATCCGGCAGCTGATTATGAGAAGCTGATCCGCTGGTGGGCCAAGAATTCGGCTGCACGCCCGCTCTTTATCGGACAGGATGTGGTGCGGACAGTGACAAAGGCCGATTTGCAGAATCCGGCACAAAGTCAGATTCCGGCCAAACTGAACCTGCAGCGTTCGCTTCCTACCGTACAGGGCAGTTGCCAGTGGTATGCGGCTGCTGTGGTGGAAAACAAGGGTAACTACCGGGATGTGCTGACTAATGTCTATCATAAGTATCCGGCCCTGATTCCGACTTCTCCGTTTATCGACGACAAGGCACCGGATAAGGTGAAAAAGGTGAAGCCGATATGGACGGAAGATGGATATATCTTGTTCTGGACGGCTCCTAAGGCCAACAAGGAAATGGATAAGGCGGTTCAGTATGTAGTATACCGTTTTGACCGGAAAGAAAAGGTGAATCTGGATGATCCGTCGCACATTGTGGAAATCACACGCAATACATTCTACAAATTGCCGTATGAGGACGGAAAGACCAAATATACTTACGTAATTACAGCGCTCGACCGCCTGCATAATGAATCGAAGGCGGTAAAGAAGAAAATCAAGCTGTAACAGGTTGACAAAGAAGGGAAGAAGGGATATACAAGGAATATCCGTCTTACGGGAAGTTTGAGAAAAAAGGAATTCAAAGAAGACATCCCGGAAGATATCAAAACAATATCCCGGAAAATATCAAACATAAAGAAAGGCATGTGAAATAAGCGAAAGAAGCTTAGTCACATGCCTTTCTGCTTTATCCCCGGAGCAATGGCTGTATTTGACAGTCTTTGTCTCTAGGATTACAGTACATATTCTGATACCGCCCAGGAACGTTTATGCTGTCTATAGGCTATACAGTTTATACCGTTATACCGCTATGCAACTGCATAAAAAGGCCAAGGAGAATAAGGAAGAAAAGGAGAATAAGGAGGATAAGAATAAAAAATGAGGCCACCTTATCACTAAGACAGCCTCACAGGAGTTTTAATTTGATCAATAACAAAAATACTATAAAATGATACGACAAAGCCGGCTTTTCACAAAGGTGTCTCCATCGCTATTCTTTAATTGATCAACAATAAAAAGAATACTATTAAAACAAAGAGTGAGCCTTACGCTTAAGGCTACTCATTCAAGGAATCTTCAACTTATTCAAATGAAAGTATTATATTTCAGCAGTAATTTCTTTCTTATGTTTCAACTATTGACTTTAAACGGTTATATTTTCCGTTTCAGTTCAAAAGCCAATGCTTGATTATCCTGTAACGGAAACGGGAAATATAAAGTTAAAGTTCAAGCGGGGGACAAGCCCCCACTTGAATGAGTATAAAAGTATAAGACAAAATTACTTCACAGTTACGTTAACTGTAGCAACCTTAGTACGGTTCAGTTTATCTGTAACAGTAAGTTTAACCTGGAATGTCTTTGCTTCCGGAATTACAGTCTGATTTACACGCTCAATACTGATAGTTCCATTTATGAATCTATCTGCATCTCCAGTAAACTTGATGTATTCACTTACATCCTCACCTACCAATTCCAGTTTATGACTTGCAATACGTGCATCATCCAATTCGTATGCCTTATTGTTGTAGTCAGTAAACTTAAGGTCTGTTGCTTTCAGAGTAGCCTTATTGTCTTTGTCAACAGTCAGGCTGAAGCCTTCCTCAGCAAGAGTAATGTTACCGTCTTCAATCTGAGAACGGAATTCAACTGTAAACTTATCAGTTGTCTTGTTCAGGTTCGTATTGTTGAACGGTCTGTAAGAAACCTCAACGTTACGTGGCTTGTTGACATCTGCATTGGTAAAGGTAACCTTGCTCTTGTAGCCAGGAGTCTGGAACCAGTTAGCATTTTCAGCAGCGTAAGAAACATATGTCAGATCTGCCGGATCAATAGTGTGCAATTCGCTCAAATCATATGTCTTAGTAGCACCTGTTACAGTCGGATATGCTTTAACTGCATCTCCTTCGAAGTAACCGTCCACACGGTTGAATGTATAAGCATCCGGTCCAGTAATCAAGATATCAAACTTGATATACTTCACTTCAGCAGTTCCAGTCATGTTAATGCACTTAACGGTAGCTTCAATCGGTTCTGCAAACAACTTGCTGTTATCGAAGTCCATTGACAGAGAATACTTCTCATATCCCTGTACAGTAGTCTTGCTCAACAATGGAGTACCCAAGATAGCGTTCAGGTTTACATTACCTACTGGCTGACCATCGACAGTTACATTGCTGTTCTTAAACTTGTATTCTACAGAAGTAACCTGGAAGTCCTTCAAAATATCAAGATATTCAGCCTGATCAGGGAAGTCAACAGTAACTCTATGTACGCCACCGTCGTTCATCTTATGGTTGAATGCCGGAATTGAGATTTCTGAAGAAGCCTCAGCTATGATATTCATCCGAATAGGAGTACCGATGGCTCCGTCCAATCCCAGATAGCCAAATGATACAGAAGTAATATATTGAGTTCCGCTGGCTTTTGTAAATCTTACAAAATCTTTTTCGATAACTACACCGTCTCTATTTAACTGGGCCTGGTCATCTCCTGTAGCAAAGAAGTTGAAATCTGCCACTTTCAGATTTTCTGCCTGTGCACCGAAGAGCAAATCTTTCAAAGCTTCCCAAGAAATATCTTCTCCGACTTTTACAGTTACAGTTGATTCATGAGCAGGAACATTAGTCCGTTCTGCAGTCATCTTCACTTTGATATTGAAGGCAGAAGATACCAATGGAGAATTGTCTTTTTCAGGACCACAAACTGTAGTCTGCAAAGCAAAAGCAGTATTCGGATCGTATACAGGAACCTGTGTACCGTTTACATCCAACTGCAAATCCCAGAATCCCTGGTTTTCGCTTGCTGCACGAGTCAGCGCACCATCCGTTTTGTTTTTGCCAGTAGCGGTAGCAGTAAAGATTTCCTGACCTTTAGAGTTGGCAAGTTTGAATTTATACAAGCTGGCGTCTGCACTCAGCGGATTTACCTGTGCAACCAGGCTGGCTGATTTAGACATCAGAATTTCTCCCGGCTGATGAGTTACGCCGTTGAATTCTACTGGCTGAGAACCTTCAACTGAACCGTAATAAATGGTTACTTCAGGTGCATCCAGTCTGTTTCCATCGAGGCTGTACACATCCAAAGAAGAAATCTGTGCAGTCTTAGGAAGGATGATTGTAGCAAATTCGCCCGGTTTCGGTTTGCCGTTTTCATCAGCAACTACCATGTGCAATTCCCAGTAAGCCTTAAATTCTACTACGTAAGAAGCAGTACCTGTAGCTGAAATACCTGTTGACACATACTTTTTCTCGTTGATGTCCCAAACTTCCCAGATACCTTCTTCATTGATCTGTGGAGATTTACCCGGTTCACCGGCAGGACCAACAGGACCTTGAGGACCTTGAGCACCGTCATTACCATCGGCACCGTCATTACCGTCTGCTCCCGGTTTGCCTTCAGCAATTACACCACTAGGATGTTTCTGACCATCCGCATCAATCATCACCCATTCTTTGGTTTCTTCATTGATTACCCAAGTAGCTCCGTTCTTACCATCGGCACCATTTGTTCCGTCGATACCATCTTTACCATTGGCACCGTTCTTGATTTCCAAAGTGCTACCGTCTGACAATTTCAGAATGTAACCGTCCTTTGCCTGATTCTGGTCGAAGCTGACAATCCATTTGCCTTCTGCAATTTTCTTTTGCAAATCGGCAATAGATGCTTCAACCGCTGCAACCCGGTCGTTCAAAGAATTAATGTCGTCATCATAATCCTTACATGATGACATCACTCCAGAAGAAAGCAGCGCTGCACTAAAAAGGAGTGAGTTCGTAAACTTTTTGTTCATAAACATTTAATTTATAAATTTATAAATAATGCGAACCAACAATAAACAGACTTCATCGTGATTCATTTGTTAAATAATTTCCACTAATTAATTTGTTATTTCCTCAATTTTCTCCTGTAAAAAGCAGGGCACATCATCGGATATCATTGTGCAATAGAGCAATGTACCCTCCCCACCTTACATCATCTCCGAAAACTTGCTGTTAAGGTTTTTACAAACCTATCCGATTACATTTCAGGGCAAATAATATCTCATTTAGCATACTATACATCAATCAATTGTTTAATAGTATTCTGTAAACAAGACAGGATATTCATTGCGAAAAGGAAAGGCCTTCAATATAATCAAGCCGAGATCTTTCATCCTCAAGACAGGTATTAATCCTTAAATCTTAAAGAATGATACCAACTACTAATACTTCTGAATCCTTCAATCATAATATACCCTTTCATTGTTTTTTTATAACTTAGCTACATGAATGATTAAAAAACGATGCAAATATCAAACATTTATTTGAAATAACAAAATATTTAATTGATTTTTTTCTAGTTTTTATATGGATATAATTGAAAGACTACAAAAAATAATTGAACACGAACAACTTAGCATACCTGCTTTCGCCAGAAAAATTGGAGTTGTAGACCAAACAGTTAGAGGTATTGTAGTACAAAAAAGAAACAAACCGGGCTTTGATATGCTGGTGAAGATACTTCAAACATTTGATTGGCTCAACGCGGAATGGCTGATTACCGGAAAAGGAGAGATGGAAAAGGCAGAATCCGTCGCAAATCCGGATGATTTACAACAATTAACTGAACTTATAAAATATTTACGTGAGAAGGATGAGAAAATAGAGAAGCTGATTGAAGAAAAGACCGAATGGAAAGTCAAGTTCAACCTGATAGCCAAACAATTAGAAAACGACATACGTTCCAGTAACGAGAAAATAATTTCAAGATCCCGATAACCGGAGCAATTTCTCTAAATGGCTGGTCCATTCAACAACATCAATGCCCTGGAATAGCGAAAAACTTCGCTATTCCAGGGCATTGACTGTTTTTACAAAAAAACGCATCTATACCGATAGGCCAGATACTATACCAGAATGCAGCGCATGAGAGCTACCTTACCACATAAAAAAAACTCTCCAAGCATATGTTTGTACCATACCACTTGGAGAGCCGTTTTTTATATCAGTGGGCAGACATTATGCATGTCGTCTGCCCATAAACAATCTTTTACAAAAAACTACTACCTTCTATTTCTATCTTACCATTAATTCTGTGACAAATCAACAGCATAGTTCGCACGTTTACCAGAAGGATAGATACCTGTCATGAACAGTACCTGATCAGGTGACTGAGAAGCAGCCTTCATCACATCTTCCAGATCCTGTACGGATTTCAACTGTTTGTTATTGGCTTTCAGAATGATGAATCCCTTACGGATACCGCTGTCGGCCATACGACCTTCCGTAACTCCCGTAACCTGTACACCGTATCCCAGGTTCAACTGCTCTTTCAGTTCCTTAGGCACCTCACGGAAAGCAGCACCCAGCAACTGCATGTCGGCATTCTTTACAATCTTGGTATTTCCCTGAGCATTTTTCAGTGTGATAGTAAACTTCTTCTCACTCTTGTCACGCCATACCTTCAGCGTAATCTTGTCGCCCGGACGGAACTTAGCCAACGATCCTTGCAATTCAGCCATCGTCTTCACCTTCTTGCCGTTGATTTCCATGATGACGTCATTTTCTTTCAGTGTTCCGTCAGCAGAACCACCTTCGGTAACTTCTACTACCTGTACACCTTCATTCACGCCCAGTTCACGCTGTTCCTTACGGATTTCATCCGGATAAGTCTCATTACCCATATCACGTCCGGCAATGCCCAGCAATGCACGCTGTACCGTACCATATTGTTTCAAGTCGGTAATCACCTTCGTCATGATATTGGTCGGAATTGCAAATCCGTATCCTGAATATGCTCCTGTAGGAGACACCAGCATGGCGTTGATACCTACCAGTTCACCTCTTGCATTTACCAAGGCACCTCCACTGTTACCCTGATTGATGGCCGCATCTGTCTGAATGAACGATTCTACTCCGTTAGCACCCAGTCCACGAGACTTCGCACTGACGATCCCTGCCGTAACAGTAGATCCCAGGTTAAACGGATTACCTACCGCCAATACCCAT
>ERZ791895.414-NODE-414-length-33002-cov-3.390506_pt1 | contig 33002 bp, 29 predicted proteins | sample MGYA00510153_ERZ791895 | MGnify/ENA primary metagenome ERZ791895 (study PRJEB30046, sample SAMN00792064) | human gut metagenome | study: EMG produced TPA metagenomics assembly of the A metagenome-wide association study of gut microbiota in type 2... | reverse complement strand
TACGTGTTTTAAAAACGGTTTCAAGCTATCCTTATTTTTCATTTTATATACAATCACTTGAAAAGGGTGATGCAAATCAGCCAATCTCTGAAGAAGAAATAAAAATAAAGGAGACATATGATTTTTTTGTGAGAAATCTTCGAGAAGACAATTTACGTCAGTTATTTAAAAAAACAGGTAAAGATTTCAATAAATTTTCTCATATAGCTTTATTAAAAGCTATAAGGGATCAGGTATTGGCTGCAACTGTTATTGAAATAATTACGGAAGATAAGAAAGAGGCGAATAGACTTTTTGAAATATTGAATTCAAAAGGTAAAGGCTTATCAAATATAGATATGATAAAGAATAAAATTTTTGAAGAATTGAACACTGTTGAACCTGCAGATTTTGCCTCTGAAAAATGGAAAAATATCAATAACATATTAAGCTGTTGTAATGAGGGGATTGGATTTGCAACATTCTTAAGACATTATTTCTCGTCAAAATATAAGTCTGTATCGAAAGCTAACCTTTATGATAAATTCAAAGAGTTAATAAAAGCTCCTGAATATAAAGATTTTTTAAAAGACCTTGAAGATAATGCTATTATTTATAAAAAGATAGTTTCTCCACAAAGGCAGGATTATGATAATAGAAAAGAGTATTTTTGGTTAGTTCAAACTCTTGATGTTTTCAATAAAGTTTTTAATATAGTAAATATTCGTGTTCCTTTTCTATCTTTATTAGAAGCAAAAGAACGGGATGTTATAAGTACGAGAGTGTTTAAAAATATAGTACTTTATATTGAGAACTTTCATTTTGCTTACACAGCTGTTCTGTCTAAAGGTACAAATCGAGTTGAGAATCATTATTCAACATTTGCTATTAAATTGAGGAAGTCAAAAAGCAAAAATGAGACTTCAAAAATAGTTGATGAGTTAAAGAGAAATTTGGAATCTCTATTCCCAACATATAATGATTTCCAAACTAAATTTGTAACTCTCATTTTCTCAAAAAAAGATAACCCTTCAAATATGAAGACAAAATATGCTATAAATAGACTTAATTGCTATTTTGAGCATTCTGAACTCTTTGATGAACGTGGTAGTGTAGAGCATATCTTACCTGAAAATGAGGGACTTTCATTAAATATTGGGAACCTGATTCTTCTTGAAAATAATTTGAATGTTGAAGCAGGAAATGGAGACTATAAATCAAAGAAACCCATTTATTCAAAATCAAAATATAAATGGGTGAATGATTTTCTTACTAATAATGTTGATTGGATGGAAAATTCTGTAAATAAACGTGCAGAAACAATGGCAAAAATTTATTATGAGAAAATCTTTGGTCGCCGCATTTAGGGTATTGCACCATTTTCATAGTAAGTTTTGGATAATAGATGAACTGCACCTATTTACTAGATGAAAATTTAATATCTGATTTTGTGATTATTCAGTAAAATCAGATATTAATATTTGTAGGCATAGGTAAATCATAGTTGTAGCACAAAAATACTCCTATTATGTATTATATCTATTCTTGATACGCCCAATTTTCTGAAGCAATTTCATTCTCAGCTTTTCCGGGAAAGTAATCTCCACCTTATCACCGAGAGCCAGTATTTCATCCACCAGCTCGTCAGTCACAAGAAGAGTGTAATCAAATGAAGTGAAACTCCCCATATTATTCCTTTCCACCTGCGAATGGTGGAAAGGATGTTTTCTCAGATAATCGGCAAATGGGCCATAAGCCCTTAGTGTAACCTCTTCCGGCTTCTGTCCGGTCGGAGCTACAACACCAATGGAGTTTGAAAGACGTTTGGCAAGCGAAAATCTGCAGTCTGTCTGAAACCTGTTTCCGCTGAGATAGATTTTGGTCAGTGCATCAAGAGGAACGGCACAGAACTCTGATCCGTTCCTGTACCCGAGCAGATACCAGCGGTTATGAAACAGCTTCAAACCTTCCGGTCGGAAACGGCCTTCCACTTCATAGCCCTTGTCATTCGTGTAGAATATGTACAGTTCATGCCCATCGCTGATACATTCCGATATATCCGGCAGGTATTCAATACCATTTGACATGTCAGGCAGTACAACACGATGGAACAGACACGGACTGCTTTTCAGAGCCACATCAATGATACGGCTGTTGAACAGCCAGTTGCGGCAGCTGTCACCGAGTATTTCATCCAGGTTCTGGATGTAGTATGTATAGTCCTTTCTGTTACATGCAATGACTATATCAAAATTTTCCTCAATCATTTTCCGGTGATGATGGAATGTGCGCAGACTCAGCGGCTTTCCATTGTATAGGAAATGGTGCTTCCAAATATCACAAAGCCTTTCAAAAGTAACCTTTCTTTCCTGATAGACTGTATGCAACAGCCAAATGTATCGGTTGTAGATGTTGTTCATAAAACCACCTCTTATAACTTGTTTAACTATCTAAATATAAGCATTATAAATGAAATATGCAAGAAAATTGCATATCTGTTTTGTACAATACTTTCACTATAATTCGGACTGGTTTTCAGTACAGATTTACTATGTCCAAACCTTTCTTCACTGCCCTCCTGCAGGTGTAGAATGTGCCACCATAAGGTTTGCCGTCATAACAGGCTATTACACCACATGAATGCTCCAGCATGAAGTCATTGCGCCTAAGAAGACATCCTTTGAAATAGTGTTCACTCAATACGATAACCCGGTCAGCCCTGGAAATTATATTCTGATAACGTTCTATTTCCATAAAAGGCCACCGGCAGCTCTGTCTTCTGAAAGGAACAATGGCAATGAGCCGTATATCCGGATACCTTCCCTTCAGTGACAATACAGTCTCAGCTGCCATCAGGTCGAATCCCATGGCCATGCCTGAATAGAAGCAGGTTATACCCGATTTGCAGGCGACGGACACGGCTTCAACAAGCCGTGCCCTTATTTCATCCTGCCTTTCTATGGGAATAGCTCTGTGTCCCGTGAAAGCCAGCGACTTAGATTTTTCTGATAATATTACGTTCATAGTTCTATACTTTATAATAGGTTCTTGCAAGGAAGATGCCTTCAATGACATTTGCTCCGAAACTCTCCAACTGATTCGCATACATACCGAAACTGATTCCACGTGTTATTACATCATCGAAGACTATGACTGCCTTTTCTCTGAACCACTCTTCATCAAACTCAATGACGCTCACCTTTCTGATTTCCTTTTCAGCCTTACGGTTTTCATGAATAGCAAGTCTTTCTCCGCATACCCTTACATGGTCATATCCGTTTATTGCTCCTGTGAGTTCACATACCCTTTTGCAGAAGTCCATATACCGGATTTCATTCTTTCTTACCGATGATGCCGGTACCGGAATGAATACCAATTGTGAGCATCTGCTGCCGTGTTCCTCAATCATTCTTGCTGCCGTCATCTGTGCTACCGCTTCATGAGACCTTCCGTCCTTGAAGTCATAAACCAACTGTCTGTCGGCGATTTCCTTCTCGCCCACATTCTGAATACGTTTGGGAAAATACTTGCAGAACCATGTCTGTGGCTTTTCCAACTGCTTTCTGATGCTTTCGTCCATCTGTACCATACGCTCTGATTTTTTTCCCTTCTGTCAGCAAGTTTTTCAGCTTGCCCGAAGGATATTTTTTGCAGTTCTCAGAAGCGCAGGCATTCAATAAGGCAAACTTCAAGGAAAGCTGAAAATACGCTCAACCCCGTTTGAGGAAGATTTTCAGCCCTGTGTTTGACGTTTGCAATGCCGGAGATACCTTTGCAAAAAAATATCTGAAGAGGCATGCTGAACAAACCTGTGGCTGTAATGGTACATTAGGATAACCATGTATCCCTTTCACATCAGATGTTTTCAGATAATAAAATGCACACGTTTCAATGGTGACAGTGTTGACAGAGAGTATCTGTCAGTGTATCAGATACTTCAGATAGAAATCATACGTTGACAAACGTTGACAAGTGTAGCCACAATTTTCTTCCGCTAAAAATCCATAGCCAAACGTTGACACATTATAATACTCTATTCTTTATAAGAAAAATCAGAAAGAATATAATGTATTGTATTACAGTATTTTCCAAGACTGATTTTATGCCGGATTTTCATTGGATTTACTGTCAACGCTGTCAACCATCAAATATATGCCTTCCTGATTTCCGTAAAACAGATTCGTTATCAACCGCCTTAGCCTTGCTGTATTGAATATGACAGGTAACACATAATCCATACAAATCCCACAATCTCCGGAATAATCCCATATTTGACGTATTGACAGCTAATAATCAACTGTTTACCTTTACGGCATCCAATAAACGAAAAGATTAACCAGCATGAGAAATAATGAAAGTCGTTCCAGAAAAGACATATTCAGTAAAGGAGGCAGCACGCTACCTGGGTGTCCATCGCTGCACCATCTATGCCTATATCCGCTACCTGGAAAAGCCGCTGGCTTTCCTGAAGATACCTGACAAGGCAAAAAGGGTGTTCAGAGGAACTGACCTGATAGCCTACAAGGAAACCGGTCTGCCCAAACGTGGCCGCAAGCGTAAGAAACACCGTTAGTTCAGTCTGTCCCATGGAATGGTATTTAAAAGATTACATTTGGCATTCATAGCTGCAAGTTCAAGAGCAAGCAGTCTTGCCATTAGCCTGACATCCTCCATGTCGGCCACGGCCTGAAAGAACTCCGAAGGCTCCATTGCTCCTGACTGAATCATCCATTCCCTTGCACATTGTTCAGGAACGGCGGCACTGACGAAAGAGAATATTTCTTTTGCTATGCAGCCGGCTGTACCGTCACCGGCTTCAATGGTAAAGCAGAACGGCACACCGCTCGAAGTCTTCCTCCTGAAATTGAGAAACCGGATTCCATCCATGTTTTCCATAGAAACGTTCCACCCATGCCGGGCAGAGATATTAAAAATATTACGACAATTTTCCATTTACCATACAATTATAGTTTTGTTTTCATTTACCTGCTATAATAAGCAACCGGTCTTGTCCGTGACGGATAGGACCGGCCACTTCTGTTTACATACGGCCTATTCAAACCTTGCAAGAAATTCCTGAAGCCTGCTGTCCTGAATCTGTTTCAGCGGAACCGGTTGAAAGTTCTGCTGCTGTCTTACCTGAAGCTTGCCAAGCCCCTGAGCACTCAGGTCAAGCTCCACATCCGAAAGCTCATTGAGGGAAATATACCCGTATTCATCCTCCATGAGTCCGATTACGATACCGAATAGAATCATATCGTCATCCTCCCTGTTTCCTTCAAGGATAAACCATCTTACGGAACCAAGGGTAAAAATCGCACGGCAAACAGCCTCTTTTCCCTTGCCGTCCTGGGAGTAGAGCGGATAACCCTCCAGAGCTTCCGCCAGTTGTGTTGTCATCAATCTGCACATATCAGTAAAAATTAAAAGATTGTTTGATACCCATTCTTCTTGCTCGCATAATATTTGAATTTTGAAGTTCCAGTTCTTTTCCCTTTGGTAAAGCTCATTGAGCTTCATGGCCGGGAAAAACCGTTTTATGTGCATCCGTGACTGCGGACTAAAGGGAGAAAAAGACAAGTGTGAAGTCAGAGAATGCAGACGGAATACCCAAATTTTTGAGGTATGAGAAAATTTGCGGAAGGCTGCCGTCAAGTCCTCCGACTGAAAGCGCAAGCGTCACTTGGCGTTTCTTCAGTCCGCAGTACCTTTGCACATAAGAAACGGTTCCGGCTATGATGCTCCAATGTTTTCCTGATATTCAATATTCTGAGATTTCCGAAGAACACAGTATCCGTTTTCAGACAAACCACCGGTAACCGGTTGCCAATGTCAGAGCCTTTGAAGTGAAGAGTAGCGCAACCTTAAAGGCTCTGTCTTTGGCAACTGCCCTGATTTATCTGCATGACTGTATGAACCTGTCGGCTGAAACTTGCCTGGTATTGTAGATACGAAGCAAGTCAGCCGGTTAGTTTCCGTAGTATAAGGCAATTTGTTCCGGCATCGCATGAAATACGAACAGTCGGAACAGCTTGCCTGTATTTTAAGACGGGTATTCAGGGATATAGGCCGTTCCGTCAGTGTAAGCTTTAGCCTGCATCATCGGGACGGTCTGCTTGTATTCATTTTTCAGACATATTATCAATAACCAGTTGTCAATGTCAGAGCCTTTAAAGTGAAGAGTAGCGCAACCTTAAAGGCTCTGTCTTTGGCAACTGCCCTGATTTATCTGCATGATTGTATGAACCTGTCGGCTGAAACTTGCCTGGTATCTGGATACGAAGCAAGTCAGCCGGTTAGCTTCCGTTTTATAAGGCATGTTGTTTCGGCTTCGCATAGTCGGAACAGCTTGCCTTAATTTTAGGATGTATATTCAAGAAAAAGGCCATCACGGTAAGTGTAAGCTTTAGCTTACATGCTCGTGATGGCCTGTTAGTATTCGTACCCTTAAAGTTTTATTTTGGGAACAAATTTTACAAAGACTATTTAATAGATTTTATTATATTCTTTATGACACGTTACTCTCATATAACGATTTTTTATTTTAAAATCCAACATATCAGAACTAATAACTCCTTCTTTAATTAAAGTAGCGATACGACTTATATTTTTAGGAATATCAATATCATTTGAGTCAGCTTTCATTTTAATAATTCTATACACTATGCCAAACATGTAGCTAATAGAAGGAATTACTTGAATAATAAGCCTTCTGACTTTATCTAATGTATCAGATTTTCTTCTTTGATTAGGCATTAAAGAATCTATCTCTATAAAATTATCTCCAAGTAAATATCTTATGATAAGCATTTTTGAAAAACCAGAAATTGTTAGTTCTGGTTGATTTGTATAACTGAGAGACTCTTCTAATATTTTATAAGCTGAACTATTTGATAGTAGTGTTATTATTATATCTGGATTTTTATCCAGATAGTCGAAAAATTTATCTATAATATATATAGTATCACCTTCTAATATTGCACTAAAATCAGAATCAATCCATTCGCCAATTCTTTGCAAAATCTCAACCCTTATACCTATAGATGTGGATAATTCATTATATATTGAATCATTCTCTTCTGATTGTTGATTCTTTATTAGAATTAGTTTATTTACTTTATCTGTAAAGCTTTCATAATTATTATATTTTGATGCTTTATAAGCTGCAAAGGTTTTTCCTATTAATTTCTTGGATAATTCATTATCAAGATTTATACGATTTATAAATACCAGCTCTTCAATAGAAATAGCTTTTCCTTTTTCAACAATAGAAGACATTAAATTATCAATAGGATCTTTTATTTCTAAACAATGATCTCCGTTCGCAAAAATATTATCTTTAATATCCATCCATCTTTCATCTATTCTATTCTCTTCAAAATCCATTGAGATTGGTTTGCTCGGAATTAATATAGATACACCATATGACTTATAGCCTGCTCTCCCGGCTCTACCAGCAGCATTTAATATTTCATGAGCTTGAAGAGTTTCCATTACATTTGCCTCTTGGTTGAATCTAAGGTCACCACTTATTAACACAACATCTGCTGGTAAGTTTATTCCTTGTGCAAGTGTTGGAGTAGCTACTATCATATTAACCCCATCTCTCATGGTATATAACTCTTCCATTAGATTCCTCTCCTCAGGTAAAAGTAATCCGTGGTGAACTACACAAGAAGTGTTTTCAAAAGGTATATAAGTACCTGACTTTTCTCCAATTTCCTCTACTATTTGTTCAATTATAAGATGATTCTTTTCTAAAAAACTATTTATATCGAATTTCTTAGCGAAAGTAGATTCAATCTTTTTTTTGATAGATGTGGTATATTGAATATTATTAGTGAATACCAGAACTTTATATCCTGCAGTTAAAAACCCTTTAGCAATTTCAGCTGAAACCTCATTAGTATTACCTGTAAGAGATGACGATTTGTTTATACCCAACAACACCTTATGGTTTAACAGTTGTATTCGCTTATAATCATTGATATTTTGGGTATTCCAAACATTTTTAAGACAAAATAAACAATATGGAGTAACTTGTTGTTCTTTTTTCTTTACTTTTTTACGTTTTATATTTTGCTCCAAATCGTTGATTTCTGATAGATTATATATCAGACATCCTTCTAATTGTCTGGTTGGTTTCCATTCTTCATCAAATAAGAAACATTTCCTTCCTAAACAACCTTCTATCCATTCAGCTATTTCATCTCCATTTTTTACCATAGCTGACAGTAAAAAGAAATCAGCATAATTAAACTTTTCCATTAAATTCAAGAGACACATCATGGCTGTAATACTTCTCATATTTTCAGAAGTACCATAAGAGCTAATTAAATGGAATTCATCGAATACAATTAATCCGATTGATTCATGAAGGAAAAAGTCATCATTTAGGAGTGTCATGCATCTTTCTGGTGTTATTACATGAACTTTAGTTCTTTCCTCAATAGTGAAATCTGTTATTTCTCCACCTATATTCAAATTAATTGAAGATGTAGGTATTCCTAATCTGTTGAGATTTCTTTTAACTTGTGATTCAAGGGCATGAGTGGGAACCAAATATAAAACTTCCTTATCATTTGCTACAGTTGCAGCTATTTTTAATTCTGCTAATGTACTTTTTCCAGCTCCAGTAGGGAATGTACATACGAATGAAGTGCCACAATTTAAAGCTCCTTGGTTTATAGCATTAAGGTGATTATCCCATAAATATGGTTTATTTTTCTTTGCTCTTATTCTTAGTAGAGCCTTCCATGTATCAACATTGATATTTTCAGGAGTGTCAATATTAATAACAGCATGGGTTAAAATCCGCTCTCTTGCAATTATTAAGTATTTTGCCAATCTCCATATACCATAAAATATATCTTCTTGAGTATTATTGAAATGCTCATCAGGTAAATAAATCTTTTCTCTTGATAGTTCTAATATTAGTTGAAATGGGTCCTCTTTTTGTCTAACTTTATCACCTAACAATAGAAAAGCAATGTCTTGAATACCTAAAAGTAATTGATAAAGAAGTAAATTTCGAGTACAATTTTCTATATCACTATCTTCAATGTTAGGTATGTTATATTTTTTTCTTGGAATAGATGTAACTTTCCCTTTTACCAAATATATAATGGCCTCAAGCAAATCTCCTTCTATACCATCGCATTTCTGAATTTGTGTCACAAATTCAGCAGCATCAGCCATACTATCCGCTATTATATATAAAAGCGTAGCATTAATACCTGGAGATAATGAATCAAGTCCAACATAACCTATAGGATATTTATTGTCAAGCATACATCTCATGCTGTATGTAGTTGCAGCAACGTATGCAATTTCTTTTTGTTGTTTTTTGTAACAACCTTGTATTAGAAGGGAGTCCAACCCATTATGTATTTTATTAAGAAAAAAACGAACATCTTCAATTTCCTTTTCTTCAAATTGTAATTTCCCAGACTCAATATATGTTCTTGTTCCTATTATTATGGCATAAATTTCAGATAATCTTTGAGGTAATCTGTCTGCATCAACTCCATCAAATAAAGGAATTGCTCTTATTAATTGTTCTGTAACAGGATTATACATATCTACAATTTTTTAATTATATCAATAACCATTTTAGAAAAGTCTTCCATCCAAGCTCTCATATCTCCTAAATTAGTAGTAGCCCCTCTTCTACGTTCTATCGATTTCTTGACATGAGATTCATAATCTTTAAACAAGGACTTTCTTTTATCTGGACTATCATGCGTTGATTGTCTAGTAATACTTATGCGATATTGCCATTTACTCATCTTTTCTATGTCATTATGTGCATCTAGACAATCTTCTCCAATCATGTCAAGTAAAACACCTACTTTTTCTAATAACTCAGTATTTTTTATTCCCTTTTCATAAGCATCAAGTTCAGGAAATACTTGTTGAGTTATTGTATTTCTTGCATTTTTAGTACATTTATCTTCTGTTATAATGATACGAGCAATGTGTCCGCCTTCAACAATAACCGCCAAACCATCAATTCCATGCATTGCATGTTGTGTATGAGGTAAATATTGTTTGAATAATTTGCCTTGATTTTGCATAAATACAACAATCCATGATATTAACTGAAATAACCATCCGTCTCGTTTCTCTATAAAATCTTCTTTTTTATCTTTATCCTTTTCTATTTCTTTTGACACCTGAAGTTTACTTAATACACTTTTCTTTGTCATTTGTGTTACACGTATAGGAGCTGGTGATAATTCATTTATGATCCTAACCATATGTCGACTTTGTCCAAGTGCCAATATTGCAACCCACTCAGCTAATAATTCTTTGTCAACAATAGTATATTCTTCATCTATACATGATGGTTGACAATCTATGTTTCTAAAGTTAAAAGGAACCGTATCGCTCATGTTGTTATTTAAAAATACTGTAAGTTTATATTAGAAAAAAAATAAATCTCTATATCTGCATTATCTCATTTAGAAATTTTTCTCTCTGCCTACTCCAACTTCTAATAGATTCATTTTGTAAAGAAAAATATTGTTGTAATTGCTCATGCAAATCATCTAATGCAATAGAACTGTCTATTCTTTCTGCTATTCTTGTATTGCATAGCCATCCAATGCTGTCAAAATCAGTATCTGGCAATAAGTATAATTTAACTTTGTTATCGTATGCCCATACAGCCCCCATTTCATTCAAACAAATTTCACTTTCTTTGTAATTTTTCGATATAAGTAAAAAAGAATAATCTGAATCCTTAATATTGCTATGAATGTGCTTTCTGATATCCTCGCCATTCTTAATACCCATATCTTCAATAGATGTACAAAATATCTGCCCTGGCTTTAGTCCAATCCCTAATTGCAGAATGTTATCAATAAATAATTGAACTATAGCTTTATCTTTAGAAGAATGACTAATAAATATTTTTTTAGGCTTACTGTTTACCTGATTATATTTAGCTCGAATTATGTTGATTGTAGCTATAATACCTCCAAAATCAAAAGGATTAACTCGCGGAACCCCAATTAATCCAGGTAAATATACCTGGATTTGCTGAGCTTCTATCGGTAAATCATGTTTAATACTTTCAGCCAACTGGGTGAGAGCATTATGTAAACCTGACAAATATTTACATGTTTGGTACTGACAGACAACACATTTACTATTGTTTATGGATTTACGGATTTGTTCCACAACATTCTGACATTCTAAAATATTTTGTTTAATTTGATTATCCATAACACTTATTCCTTATTTATGACTTTTTTTGTGGCTTCTATTTTTTTGTCTGCATATAAAACAACATCCTTTATAACCAATTTCTGAATTGCAGAAATTAAGATAGGCATTATATCATAATTAGGGTTATCTTTTATACAAGGTAATGAAATAACATCATTCTTAATTTTTTTATTACTAATACTATCTCCCCAAGAATATTTGTGACCTAAACTTTTATTTACACATGTTGCTATATAAAGTTGAATATCCTTGCGTCTTTTTGATTCTTCTTTTAATCGTAAAGTCAAATTATGGCTATCATTAGAGAAAAAATCATTTTCTTGATAAGTCACAACAAACGTTTTTCCTCCAATAAAAATACAGTTGCCTTTATCCATATATTTCTTATCATAGGAAATGTAAGTACTTACAGCATTATTATCAGCACTTGCACACAAATATGGATATTCTCCACTATTTTCTACAATATCCTTTGAAAGAATATTACCTGTATTTTTTATCTCAAACAATTTTGGAACAGAAAATTTCCCAAATGGCAAGTTGTCATAATCATTCAAAACTTTCTGTTCTTCATCTGTAAGGTTATAGTTATCCAAGCCTGTAACTGATAAATAAGCTTCCAGCTCCGCCAAACGCTCCGCTTCCAGCTCCGCCAAACGCTCCGCTTCCAGCTCCGCTATGAACTTATCTATAAATGCAAAATCAATTTTATTGTTTTTGATAGGAAGGCTCATTTTAAAATGTAAACTTTGAGAACTTCTTAGTTTCTTCCCATAAGAATATTGCCCTTCTAAAGATTTCCTCATAGCAATGGCAAAAAAGAGCATTGTTTCCTTAGAATATGTAATTTTATCATTCCAATAAACTCCTGTATCGTCACCTGCCCCAAAAGCATAGTCACGATAGAAAACATTTCCAAAAATATCTATAGTAATAGAATTTTTAGGGAAATAGGCAACTGGATTCGACACATAATTAACAACGCCTGTATTTGTTACTCCTGCCATAACAAACGGAATATCTCCAGATTGTTGGTCATCCTTTTTTAATCTTCTACCTTGTTTGATTTTATTGAAAATGCTGTTGAATGTAAACTCTCCCCACTCAACTTCTTGCAGTATTTTGTTGAGTGGGGAAGCTATTTTCCCAAGCTTTCCTCCTTTTCACTTTGGTGTTTAAGCAGATTTGAAACTTCCCAAGCAAGATAATCACTTACCGTTTTCCTAAAATCCTGCAACGTTGGTTTGGTGTCAATGGGTGCAGTCTGATTCCAGTCTTTTCCACTTCCTGGATCTATTGTACCCTCATAGTATTCTTTATCTGTAAGGTAATGTAATTTACTTTTTCCAAATCGAACTAAGTTTACAACTTCTTCATAACGCTCTTTGGCATGATCAGTATCACGCAAATTACAACTTGCTTTCTTTCTATTTGTACGTGTATAGCCATCATTAGAAAAGTCGATAAACTTTACAATTTCATCTTTTTTATGTGCTTCGTTAACACGGAATACATAAATATAGGTTTGCACGTTTGATTTACCGATAAACAAATCTATTGGCATCTTTATACTTGCCAATAAAGTATTTCTTTTTAATATTCTCTTGTTATATTCTATAGCCTTACCCGTACCAGCAGACCCCTGTATAATTATTGCAGCATAGCCTCTATTCATCATTCCAAGAGCTTTTTCAACAAAGTTCATTCCATTACCGTTGGCTGAATATGGGGGGTTAAGTACAAAAGCATCCGCAGGGAATTTATCTTTTTTATCGCTGTATCCGTAGTTGCCGTCAAAATCTTTAAGGGAGTCTTCGTTTAAAATATTAGAACTACCATCTCCCATCAGAATCATGTTCAGAATAGCGAGCATGTAAACGCTTGGAAGTAATTCTATACCTAATAGTTGTTTTGCTTTAATATCTAATTCTTTCTGAGCTAATTCTTCTGGTGATTTTATATTGTTTTTGGCATCAATAAGCATTTCGTTCATGGCGGCGACTAATAATCCTGCCGAACCAGTTGCAAAATCCCAAACATAAGAGTCCTTATTAATGCGAGCAAGTTTTACTAATAATTTAGCCACATAAGCAGGAGTAAGCACAACATCATTTAGCTTGTCTTGTGAAAATCCAAGCCATCCATACATTTCATTGAAAAGTTTTCCAGTAAAATCAGTAGTTAATCCAATTTTATAATATATTCCTAAGTCATCAATAATTTTAGTGAAGACTCTTTTTAGCTGACTCTCACCTTTTTCAACTTTATTAATATTTTCAGTTGTTAAAGTATTTTCTAATGTTCTGATAATAAGTTGCTTCTTACCTTCAGGTAGATTCCTTTCATTCAAAAAAGCCTTTATCTTTCTTACGATAATTTCTCCATCTGTATTACCTTTTTCTAAAGATGATTTAAGATCAGATTTTTCAAGTGGAGCAACTTTTCCAGGGATTCCAAGAGTTGCTATAATCGAAGCGGCTACCAAATAAATACGGTCATTTTCTCCTAACCCCTTTTCATTTTGATAAATATCATTGTTTAGTCTAGTTAAACTGATGGATATTTCTCTTTCACGCTGTTCTTTTATTTTTTCAATTTCATCTTGTGTAAGATTCAATGATTCAATTGTTTCAATAAATGCATCAAAATTTTTAGGGGCTAAAAATGACAAGTCAGAATAATCTCCAACTTTCTGTCCCATTCCAAAATTGCTTTTGGATACATAATACACACCTATTTGATGTTGTAATTTACCATATTCATCTTTATATCCTGTTACACCAATAGCTATAATGTCAGTATAACTTGTTAGATGTAAAATGGCATTAGCATAATGTACAGCACCATTTACTGCATAAGAATTAATGTTTTTAAAGTTTGGCTCATTCTTAGCTGTTTTATTTTCAACATGACCAGATGTATCAAGCTTTACCAATCTATCCTTGTAGCCTTTGTATTCAATCAAGATTGGATAATAATTTAACTTTTTATCCTGTAATAATAATTTTGCATCGGGGCGATTAGCACCACTACCACCGTTTTTAGTAAAATAGTCAGTAAGTGCTTTATCTATCTCAGAATTAAGAGACTCTTGCTCTAATTTATAATCTAATTTATATGATTTAAGCCATCCATTTGCTAAATCAGCAATGTTAGGTTCTACTGATTGTATATTTTTTTTTGCCATATTATTTTTCTTCTATATCGTTTATAAGGTCTTTAGTTTTTACTTTTAATACATTTGCTATTTGTACCAGCATTTCTAACGAAGGCTGGCTGGTATTGGAACACCAACGTGATATGGTTGCCTCATTCTTTCCTAACTGCTCGGATAACCATTTACCGGTCTTCCCTTGTTCTACTAATACGACTTTAATCCTATTTATTTTTTCAGTTCCCATATTGAAAGTATTACAATTTGAGATAATATATTGATAGTATTTGCAAATATACGGATTAGAAATAGAGAAAACCAGCATTTAATTCATTTAATCAAAAAAATAGTCACAACCTTTGTGGTTGTGACTTCAGATAGTTTATATCCTGCCTTCATCTGCATAACTGTAGTATTTATCACTGCATACTATCAAATGGTCAAGTACCCGTATATTCAGAGTTTTTGCAGCGGTTGCCATTGACTTGGTAAGCCTGTCATCTTCCGAACTTGGCCTCTGGTTTCCACTTGGGTGATTGTGGCAAAGGATTAGTGAAGTTGCCTCACAAAGAATGGCCTCTTTCAATACTATCCTTACATCAACCAAACATGTATTGATACCACCTGATGAAATCCGTGCCCTCTTGATTACTCTTGATGCCTGATTCATGAAGATTGCCCAACATTCTTCCGTCTTGTTATCACCCATTATAGGCTGCATATAATCAAAAATATCTGTACTGCATTTGATTGTAGGTTTTTGGCTTTTGTTTGAACTGCACCGCTTGTAAAGCTCAACTCCAGCCATAACCAGTGTGCGTTTTCCTGGGGGCATTTTTGACAATACTTCTTCAAAACTGCATTCTTTACCGTATGCCACTTCCTTTTCCTGTACCTTGTTTACCATTACTGCGCTGTTAGTAAGAATGTACACAAGTTCTGAACTATCCATCAGTCTATAGTCACCATTAACTTCAAATCCTTTTCTCATATCCGTATTCTTTATTAGGTTAAAAACTTGATTTATTCTTCAGCTAGATTTTAGACCTTTTTTAACTCCTTGTCCTGGATTGGTCTTTTGTCCGCTGACTTTTTTTTTAGAGATTTATTCCCCATCTGAGTTTTGAGCCTTTTTTTTACGGCTTATTGAGGTATGGGACGGTGGAATCAGAAAAGTTTTGTACGGAAAAAATGTTGGGACTGCACGCAGTCATCGTTATTTTTTTCGGTTCAAAGGCTGCAAGCCGGAACTTTTTCATTTCCACCAATGCCCATATACCTTTGCCGTATAAAAGAAAGGCTCTCAGATGGGGATTTGCATACAGTCAATGAGGAAGCGGACAGATGAAAAGGCCGAGCTGGGACAACTGGTAAAAGGAGATGATACCGACTGGTATGTCATGGAAAAAAGAAAATCCATAAATACTGTATCAATAGTTTGGGCGTGCAAGAAAGACTATATATATTTGCATTGGTAAACAGTTGATTTATAATATATTAAATATGATAATTTAAATAAAGGATTTATGGAATTAAAAACTGCAATAGAAATATTCTATAATAAAAGAAATGACAATAAGAACAGAATTAGTGATGAAGGACTGTCTGAAGCTTTCAGACCAATAGCAGAGAAAATACTATCCGGTTATTTTAAAGTCACAAATAACAGAAGCAGTTCTTTTGTGACTGTACACCCGACATGTGTAGAGATATATTACCATGAAGAAGGTTTGGGAAACGATAAAGTAAAAGACTATATAGTATATCATAGAGACAGCAATGACGGAACGAGGAAAGCATCAGTTTTTCCTTTGGGCGTGTTACATAACCATGTTTCCGGTATTGATATGACTTTTGAAAAATTGGTAGACGGTTATCCTATAAGGTTTTCCGCTTTGATAAGAGAGTTCTGGATAGATAAAAGAAATAAGATGGAAGGGGAGAATGTAGATTATGGAGAGGAAAACATAAAAGCATGTACAGAAACAGAGCCAGAAAAAAGATCCACTTATCTGTATGAGGCATTATATTCCCAATATTCGGTATTCGACGGCTTCAGTGTTCAGTGGGTTGACGGTAGTGAAGACAACATGAAAGAGATACTCAATGTAAAAACAAGATTGAATGTTGCGGAGTATCATGTAAACGACAAAAACAGATTGGAGAAAATACCTGCATCAAAGACAAAAGGAATTCTTACCAGAAACAAAAAGCACAAGCAGTGCCTTAGAATGTGGAGTTATTCAATAAACGAAGATTAAACAAGTTGGAAACCTATGATACCGGATTATAAATGTAATGCAGTCTATTTTTCGGAATGGTTGAAAAGTGATTATCCTGAAATATATAAAGGACTGACAGAAATATTAAACAGGCATAATATAGCATATGACATTATACCAGGTACTAAGGACGTCTGGTGCAGGGATTATATGCCGCTGCAGCTTGATAAAGAGAGATTCCTATGCTATAAGTACAGGCCGGATTATTTGTTGAAGAAGGCCGGTGACCGGAAATATATTACGGATTCATTGAATGTGAGCCTGAATATGAGATTAGGAATAAAGGATTCCTCTCTTGTTATAGACGGCGGTAATGTCGTAAAGGTTGGTAACACTGCTATAATGACAGAAAAGGTGTTTGCGGAGAATCCGGCGATTGGAAAACAAGCATTGATAAAACAACTGGAGGAGCAGATGGAGTGTGACGTTGTCTTCATACCATGGGATAGACATGAAAAGTACGGCCACTCCGATGGAATAGTAAAACCGGTTTCAGACAATACCATACTTTTGACCAACTATCACGATTTCGACAAAGAATATGGCAATGAGATTATAAAAAGACTTTCCTTAAAATTTGAAGTAAAGGTACTCTCTTACAATGTCATGAATGTAGCACCCGAAAGTTGGGCTTACATTAACTTTCTGACTGTCGGAAATCTTATTGTATTGCCAGTTTTAGGGAATGATGAGGACAGCCAGGCACTGGAACAGATTAAAGGAATCTATCCCGATTACCAAATAGAACAACTCAATATATCAGGACTTGTAAAAGATGGTGGAGGACTCAATTGTATAAGCTGGTGCAGACAGGTATCTGAAGAAGAAAGAAGATTTATTATGCTGTATAATCGACTTGACAGTGAGAAGGATTTAACGAGTGAGAATATGTTTACGGATGATGAAATAATTTTCATGTGCAAGCACAGTATCTTAAGGTTTGCAAACAAATTCCCAGGTATAGCGGAATATTATATGAAGTGCCTTGATGACTAAAGCCTTAGAAGGAGATGCCATTTTCTATTAAAAATGACACCTCCTTCGATTAGAAAAGTATTAAAGTGACAAGTAAGTTTCAAATTTATAAATGTTGTGATTTCCTATAATCCGTTTAATGACAGCTCTTGTTTCAAATGATTAAAAAAGTGGAACTTCAAATGACCTGATTACACATTGCGCTTCCTTATCCATAATGAACCAGTATTCAGAGCGGTATGGTTGTCCGTCTGAATCAGTGGCTTCATACTCAATCTTCACTTTCCAACCGTTGAACGGCTTGCGTTCCTGACTACTTTCATCACCTATAGGCTTCAGTTTACCTGAAACCATCAGAGAACGGAGTGCCGTCATGGCATCCATCTGACGTTTCATCTGTCCTGACATTCCGTGACTTTCTGAATCCGGATTATCAAAATCAGTATCCTCCATAAACCTGCGGCTGATTTTCATCATGGCAACAGAAAGAGCCATCTTCTCCTTCATAGTAACATACTCACGGCCAAATACAGAATCCGGTTTGCTGATTCCGACAATCTTTACGGATTCCGGATTGTCCACCGAAGCCATCAGTGCCTTTTTGGCCATATCCTGCACCTTGTTCTCGCTGTTGCCGGAACAACCGGTTTCCATTCCGAGCAGAACTGCCACTGCAGGCAGTATCAGTAGTTTCTTTCCCTGTTTCATATCTTTACGATTTGAAGTTTGTCCGGAGCAAGACCGAGGCGTTTGCGGTAAATGGAACCGTCCTCCCGGTACATCTCCAATTCGGATGAAGTAATGTTTTTCTCACAAAGTTCCTTCGCCTCTTCCAGTGTCAGCTGATGGCCACCTATATTCCTCCAGATGGCGAATGAACACGGTGCTTCCTGATTGCTGTAGTTTGAGCAGTTGAAAGCCCTTGTTCCCACACGTACCTCGCCGCCGCAGTGCGGACACCTGCCGATAACAGACTGCATATTGACAGAACCGTCATCAGCAAGTTCCAGCACCGTCGGGAAAGTCTTTCCTTCCTTGGTGGAAAAGCCGTCCAGAAGGATACGGCGTTTCTCTAAAAATTCAGCAATCTCCCCGTCATTCATTTTCCGGTTGCCGATTATGGCATTGATGTTGAGCACACAAGAAGGATGCTCACCTGTGTTGCTTTCGCAGCGATACCCCTTACAGGTCTTCACCACGTTGCCGCCGCAGAACGGGCAGCGTCCTATAATTTTCTTTTCTGAATCCATATTCCTGATAAGTTACAATGTTTGAATTAATTGAATGAGAACCCCCGGTTCCAGTCCGCAACGATTCCTCCTATAATGTTCTTGCCGGACATCACGCTTGCCCATCCTTCCGGGTCAAGAGAGAACCAGAGGTCGTTCCATGAGAGTGTGCGTACCTGCCATGCCAGGATAAAGAGGTCGGTATTGACAGCCTCCAGTCTGGTCAGTACCTCGTTTGCTATGTAGTACCGCTCGGAAGAACTGAGCAGGTTTACCTTGTGCTTCTCCTTGCCTCCGTCAGAACTGCCAGTATCATAGCTTCCGGAAGTCACCAGCTGCTTCATGAACGGATAAAGCGCAGCCATCTGGGTTGCGGCATCAGCCAGCTCGTCCGAGACGATTGCAGCAATGGCCGTTCCCTTCAGGTTACTGCCGACCGATTTGAGCAGCAGATTACAGTTTTGGGGTATCTCCGTGGCCACCAGTTCCCCGGCACGCTTAATCTGATAGAGATTCTGCATGGCACCCTGTGCATTGGAAAGATATTCCAGCATCTTGTTCTCCACACTGTGTACCCTGTCGAGAGCAATCGTTACGGCTGTCTCGGCAGCAATGATTTTCTCATGTGCCTTCTGACGTTTGTTGTAGATATTCTTAAGTGTGGATGTCTGTGCAAAGACAGCACCCGTCAGAGTCGGGTCTGTCTGTTGTGCAAAAGTGTCCGCACCTTTCATCAGAAAAACTGCAAGGGCAGCCACTACCGTTATTCTTGACTTGATTCTGTCCATATCATTCAGATTTTACGTCCTTTATTCCTTTGTTCACTCAGATTCTGTTCACGTTCCTCCTTATGAGGTGAAATAACCGGCTCCATCGGCCTGTTCAGCAGACAGTCGTTCCAGTCCTTGAAAGCCTTCGGAGGAAGCCACTGTCCCATACGGTACCGGATGTTCAGCTGCCTGGCAACCTGGGCCAGTAGGGGACGTTCCATGTCAGGCTCGAATACCTTTCCTTTCGCTTCAATCCGGATACCGCCGTCAGTCCTGCTTATCTTCATCTGAATACCTTCCTGCAGAGCCATCATGCGCAGTCCGTATATCCTCCCGGCCAGGTCGTTGTCAAAACAGTCGAAGGCACGTGCATTGGGAAAGCGTTCCATGACTCCAGTTATCTGCCTGTCAGAGAATGTGCCGCCCAGTGAAACCAGAGCCGCACTGTCCCCAATCTGTATCCGGTTCATCTGGTAGAAGGCCATGGCATCAAATGCAGATTCACAGAAGAACACGCTTCTTACATTGTCCGGACTGATACCCGAAGGAACAGCCACCCATGCCGAGGATGACGAATCCGTACCGGCAGCCTTCGACTTGTAACCGCCATGTCCTCTGATTTCATACCCCCTGACTTCATTTCCCTTTCCGTCAGTATATAGAAATCCGATATTGTAGCCTTCAAACTTCCCGTTGTTCCTGTCCCTTATAAGGGAAATAAAAGGTGAAAGAGCCGTTACGGTCGCTTTGGACAGTCCGCGCCGGAAAAACAGTCCCGGTATTTTCTCGGTGTCAACCGGCTTTACCTCATATCTGGAAGCGTCAAACACACCGGGTGATTTTCCTGCCGATTTAACATACTCCCTGTTCTCCCTGTATTCAGGTTCAGGCATGTTGGCAAAACGTGCCATGACCTTGGCTATCTTCTGCCATTCATCCTTTCCTGATACCGTAAAGGAAGAAAGATTCTCACGGATGAGTGTCATCACATCTCCCTTGGAACCGTCACGCCGGAAAAAGGTCTGTGCTGCCTTGTCGTTGGGATGGCTGACAATCAGCGTATCCCTTTTGTTGCCGCCTTCACCGAGTACCAGCTCGATGTAACGTCCGATACCGGCCTTCCTGTCCAGACGGTATCCCAGGGCGTATGCAATGTCGTCAATCCCCACACGGGACTTCATTTCCCTGAAATTAACCTTGTAGTCACTCATGCTTTCCGATTTATGATGTTATACAGAATTTCATATACCAAGCCCTGTACCGGCATTCCGGTTTCGGCCCATCATGGTAATCTCCGGTTCGTATGTCTTCCGTGCTGTCATGTTCAGGAAAGCCTCCTTGTCCTTCCAGTCCGTAAGCTGGAAGAATGTCCTGGCCGTTTCCCTGGAAACCTTCTTCAGCCCCAGCTCCATGCCATCGTATGATGCACGGATGGCATAGTCTCCGGAACGGGTCTTGACGATAGCTGCATTTTTGAAAGGCATCTCCTCGTCCGCACTGACAGGAGTGAACGGGTCATTCTTCGCCAGATAAGGCTGCTCGCCGAGAGCCAGACGCTGTTTGTCCACATGGTCAAGAATCAGGTCTGAAGCCTTGTTTACGTCAGCCATGACCGATACGATAAACTTCGGTTCCTGTTTCAGTACACCAATCCACGAGTCCAGATAGGCAGCCGAGTTGTCCGTTATCTTGGAATCAAAGCCCATGGAATGGCTGATCATGGCAGCCGTAAGTTCCGCCACCAGTTCCTCCTTGGCATATTTCGGGTCACCGAACCTGCCGCCCATCTCCCTGTTCAGACGCTCCGGTGTCATGGTGGAGTGAGTCATTTCATGGAGCATGGTAGAATAATACTCCATTCCGCTACGGTAGGTTTCTTCCGGAAAATCACCGATATTGAACTGCGCCTTCATGGGCAGCACCACTATATCCTTCGATGGAGAATAATAGGCACCGTTCTCACGCTTGTTGGCACGTATCGGACAAAGCCACTGCTGCGTCTCCACCATACGGTCGAGTGCGGCATGGGTGTACATACCTTCCGTATCCCGAAGTTCCGGAACCTTGAACCTGTCCATAAGCTTCTGCATCCTCTCCGGCTGTACTTCTGCCAGATTGGTCTGCGCCACATTGTACACCGGGAATGACTTGATGAAAGGAATGACATCCATATCCTTCTTCTCTTCCTTACTCATTGCACGGTATTCCTCCGTGCTTATCCTCTTGCCGTGACTGTCTTTTATCATCATATCCCAGTACACCACCGGGAAGGCCTTTTCACCTTTCAGGACATGAGCCTTCAGGTTATGCGCCTGCTTGAAGGTCAGATATACCGGAAGCTGGTAGTTCATGGCTGTGGTATGCATCTGAAGGAAGAAGGAATTTGAACCCGAATAGTTGCGGCCACCCACATTCTGCGGCAGTCCGGCATAACCCGATGCACCACCAATCCATCCCTGTTTCCATCCGGTATCCTTCATCTGCTGCATACGCTCAATCATCATTGCAGCGAAGCGGTCTATGGCCGCCTGTCCGCTGTTTCCCTGAGATTCAGTTCCAGATGCCATAGCTGTCGTCATCCATTACCTGACGGTCCATCTGCTCGATGTCCGTCTGTTCCACATAAAACTCAGCCGATTCATCCGAGGGGTCCGTACCGTGTGACCGGCACCACTCCAGATAATCATCTGCATTCTCACTGTCCATAACAAAGCGGAGGAAACCGATTTTGCCCTCCTGCAGAAGCTCCACAAGCTCCTCATGATTCATTTTAGCTGACATATCTTATAGCTTTAGTTTATTATATAAAATTGATGAAACAACTTTGATTATGTTACATTTTCATAGAAGCCGATTTCTCCACCTTTGCGGTGTTGGCGGCAAGCATACCGGTTATCTCCGTATTCAGATATTTGGCAGCAATCTGTTCTCTTGTGGCCGTCTTGGTCTTGAAAAGAGAATAACCGTCATCGAAGGAGATTTCATGCCGGGAAGTCTGTCCCTTTTCTCCGAGGTCAACCGACACCTTCCATTTGTTGTCGTTCCTGTCCTTGGCCACACGCACACCCTTGGGGTCAACACCTTCAGGAAGCTGATACTTCTCGTATGCAGACTTCAGATGCAGACGTTCCCCGAAGTTCTTTTCAATAAGCTGGTTTGGAGTTGCCACCCTGTCGAAGTAGGCATTCAGGTCCTGGCGTGAAGCCACGGCAGACATGTTCGTATCCCCAACCTGAACATAGAACTTGTATTTCCCAAAGTCAGGGCGCTGCTCGTCCTTCTCCTTATAGACATTGAACTTGTTTACGGTTATAGAACCGTCCGGCCCAGCAATCTCCTTTGGCATTCGGAAGGCTTCCTCAGATACCTTCGGCATCAGCTTTGTCGGATAGTATCGTTCCATCAGCTGCGGCACCGTCATTTCCTTGTTCTGATAGGCAGCAAGGTCGGCTGCATCCATCTTCTGCGGCTTGAGCTGCTGTCCGTCAATCTTTGCGGTAAAGTACCAGTCGGCAGGATTGGTGGTACTCTGGTAGGCATGACCATGAGTCACCTTTTCACCGTTGGCAGTCACCATCTGCGGCTCACGGGGCTTGCGTTCCTGAGCTGCCTCCGTTTTCTGTCCGTCCTTCTTTTCGGTCTTTACCTTATTATCCGTCTCGGTCTCAGCTTTGGTTTCAGCTTTGAGCTTCGATTTCTTTTCCCTTGCAGGTTTTACATCAACAATGTTCTCCACTGTTCTGTCAGGATTTTCCTGCGCACCCTGTTCCTTTTTTTTCTTTCCCATATCTGTACTGTTTTGAATGGTTCTGTCATTATTCTCAGCCTTGTCCTGTACGGCCTTCTTCTTCAAAGGACTGTCCAGTGCATCACAGATTGCAACCCTTATTCCTGAACGTATCAGCCTGGGCAGATAAACGTCAAGTGCCGATTGTGGAAATGATGCAACCTTTACAGGTTTCTTGTAGTCAGGCAGAATTCTGTCTGCAATCTCGATGGCAAGTACTGCGGCTGCCTTGACGGCATCCTGCTTATAGAGTTCATAGAAACTGTTCCGTCTGAACAGCAGCATGGCATCCGGATGCTTCTTCTTCAGTTCGTTGAACTGCCGTATGATACCGGTATCATTATCTGAATCTGCTTTTTTGGCCATAGGAATCAGTATTAGAGTTTAAGGCTGTTTGCTTTTGTTTCCTTCCGGGATGGAGAGAGTGAAATGGCACGTTCTACGGACTGTCTGTCCACCACTTTCTGATATTCCCATCGGTTTTTGTCAGTCATAACAAGGCCGAGATATTCAGGATGAACCTCGTCATAGCGGAGCTTCTGCTGTCTTTCCCATTCCTTCATGTCACCCTTGATAAGCCTGAATCCCTGCTGTTCCTTCAGGTCAATGCCGACTGAAACTTTCTCACCGCCCACATTCAGCTCAACAGGTTTTCCCTCCCGTACCTGCTGCTTCTGCTGCATACCCAGTTCAATGTCGTTTACCTTCTCCATGTCCTTCAGACGCTGCTCCAGCTTGATGTCTGTAACACGTCTGTGAATGACGGATTTCGTTTCCGGATCAAGCTGGAGATACTGCTGAGTCTTTTCACCGTTTACGTTGACCGCCTTCTGTATTACCTCACCTCTGGCCAGACGTTCAGCCTCCTGCTGAGTAAGGTTGAGAATCTTGTTGCGTTCCCGGTCCAGTTCGGCACGTACCGGATAGGCAATCAGAGCCGGAGCACCGTTCTTGTCTGTAGTCATCTGAAGCTTCATCGGCATGGTGATGATGCTGCCGTTCCTTGCATTGATGGATACCTGCATGATGGGAGTCACTTCACCTGCCATCAGCTTTTCCTTCACTTCCATGGGTAAACTGTCCGCCTTTTCACGGTCTATACCCAGTATTGCCAGTTTTTCGTATGGCAACAAATCGGACTGATTTCTGTTGTGCATTTCCATATTACTGTAATTAAGCTGTTATATTTGCGGCTCTAACCGCCTGAATGCCACAAATGTATTTACGGTAATATCCTGAAAAAGAAATGCGCAACACTATTCTGATTTCACTGCTTCTGATGCTACTGCCGGTAAGCGTATCGGCACAGTTCTATACGATAACCAGGGAATCAGAAATTCTGCCTACAGAAAGACAAAAAGAGGCCTACAAGCATGTAGAAAAGGATGTTACAGAAAGGGAAAAGAGTAAGATAATGACAAAGGATACCCTGATTATCGGACTGGACAATCAGAAAAAATTGGAAAATAACAGCCGGAATAGTGACAGGAAAGCATCCCTAAAAACAGAACTGCAAAAGAAAACAGATGATATTACTAAATCAGAAAATCATCTTCCTGAACTTACCATCCCCAACCTTTATAAAGAAATAATAAGAAACGGAATCTTACACCCTAAAATCGTATTGGCCCAAGCTATACTGGAAACCGGATGGTTCCGTTCCTCAGTATGCCGGAATAAGCATAATCTTTTCGGATTGACCAATCCACGTACAGGGAAATACTATGAATTCAATCATTGGACAGAAAGTGTCTGGGCTTATTATACTAAAGTGCAATATAAATACAAAGGTGGTAACTATTTGCTTTGGCTTGGAGAGATTGGATATGCGGAAGATCCAAATTATATAATAGCAGTAGAAAAATTACTAAGTATATTATTGTAAGTTAGTAATATAATGGGGAATAAATACTTATAATGGATTGATATTTGATTAATTGTTGCTAAATTTGGAATTTAATATATAGAAGTCAACCTATTTCTTGAGTTGAAATTGATAAATATTGACGATTTCGTAGCTATTGAATAGTTTGCCTGTTTTTTAGAATACAACCTAATGTTTGCTGCTATGTTTATATTAATTCTAATATTTCTATTATTCGTATTATATTTGTTAATATTGATAGGAATAAAAAAAACTTCTTCTTTTGAAATAAAGTCTATAGATGAAATAAAGAAACAAAACTTACCTGACTACTTTGATATTGATAAAATTTTGAAAACAAAAAAAGAAATTTTTATTGAAGATGAAAATAAGATTATAAATATAATAGATGAAGTTAATGGCGTAGATGTAATTAATGACAATGCTATTGAATATCCATTGATTGGCAACGAAAAGAATAAAATAATAACCTCTGGTGAGAGTATATATTATAAGAATTTATTAAAAGATGAGAGATGGATAGCACTTAGAAACCAAAAAATTAAAGAGAATTCTTATGTGTGCCAAAATTGTTTTAATATAAGACAGTTACATTCTATCAATGAACTGACGATTATTCTGCCAAACCTTTCTGATAAACTTTTTAATGTCGTTGCTAATACTTTAGATAATATACAAAATTATTGTTTTGATGATTCATATTCTATTCAAATCAGTAAGATGAATTTTATACCTAAGTATCATATTTTATTATGTTCAGTATTGATTGATTATAAAAGATGTTCAGATAATTTACTGTATTTGTCTATTTCTGATGTTCCACAAAAAATCTTAGGAGTAAAGTTTGTTATTAATAGTGAAAATTCTACAGATGAATTAAAATATACAAATATACAGTACACAGAAGATGAAAAAGCGGATAATATTGATTTGTTCTATATTAAAGGTAATAGTACAAATGGCAATTTATATATCCATTATCATGTTTTGTGTATGAATAAGTACAAATACCAAATAGGTATTTTAACAAAAGATGAGTATGCAATAGCTTTTCCTATAAATGGCATAATAAAAAGTGAAGAACAATTAGAGGTACATCATCTAAAATATTCAAAGACAGGTAATCCATGGGATGTTTTACCTGAAAATTTGATTACATTGTGTCATAGCTGTCATATTGAGGCCAATAAACAACCTATATCAATTGAATAATATATCCTATTGAAATTCGCTAATAATAAGTCTATGAAATACAATATACATCCACATTTAGGGTTCGTTAATACCCAATTTACTATATGGTCTGATAACCAGGAAAATGATTTTTCCATTAAGGATAGTCAGAATGGAGAAACGATATATGTTCCAAAAGGAACTGTCAAGATTAATAAAACTTTTACTGTTGGAGAACATAAACTTCAATTATATGATGATAAAAATGAACTTATCCAAGAAGAAACAATAATAGTAAGGCCATCGATAAAAGTAGGAGGCAGTACTATAACTGACTATTTTATATTGCCCAACTGGATTGTTCTGGTAATGAAGGATAGAACATATTTTTATAATAGAAGGACTGAACAGGAGTTTTTTGAGTACAATGTTTACCCTGAAAAAGTAGAGGAAATAAGGCCTGATATTCTTTGTTTAATAGATTATAAGTATAAGTTGAACTTTTATAAACTGCCAGAATTTAGTCTCATCTTTACTAAACATAAATCTACTGTGAAATTTTATAATGATTATTGCATTGTATATTTAGAAGACAACAAATTAATTATATATAGCTATTCAAATGGCACATTTGAATATTCTTATACTTCATATTATATAGATGATGATAGCGAGATATTATATGTATATAATGAAAAGGAAATAATCATTATTGATTTAAGAGGACTCACTACTAATATAATAAAAGTTGATATTGAATATGCGTTTATCTCTTTTTTAGGCGGTAATTTTATTTTATTTCAAGATAATAGTAAGGAAATATACATATATAATTTTATTGAAAAAATGATATATCATATAGGTTTACTAAAAGGACTATTATTGGAAGAATGTGAATTAAGAAAACTTACATCAAAAAAAACTATAGTAAACGACATAGAGGTTTATAATGATTTTAAAAAGAAAGTTAATATAAGATTGCTTTCTAAAGATAGTGCTGTTCTGGAAATTCTAGTATTAAATGAATATAAACAACGTATTGGATCTGGTGTATATACAGGCTATAAAAGAGATGTTCGCATTTTTGATTATCAAGATAATATATTACATATAGAAAATTTAGGAGATGTCAAATTAGAATACTCAGATAAAGATGTTGTGATTTACACATCATCAGATGATTCATATAATAATAAAAATGCATATGTATATAAAATAAATCAGCAAACATGCATTGTACTAGAGAATATAAGCATCGAACATTATAATAAAGAATTATATTTCATAAAAAAAGAAGATAATGAAACTATAATATATAATCGTTTTGGTATAGTTATATTGAGAGGAATGATAAATAAAAGAATGTTGTATAAATATGGTTTAGTGAGTATGTCTGATGATAAAATTGAAAAGAAACAATTTTATTATTTAGATAAAGAACGGGCTATTGAAACTGATTTGCCTAATTATCCATCAAATTCATATATTATGTTAAATAATACAACATATTACTATAAAGAAAACAAACTGTATCCTTTACCTTTTGCTGTTAAAATTATCAGGGAAAAAGATAATTGTATATTGTATGAGGAGAATGATAAACTAAAAATATTGGTATGGAGTGATTTGTTTAAAAAATATGAGGATAAAAATATTTTTTCTAATTTAGATAGAAGATACTTTGAGAATGTAATTTTTACATCTGATACTAGAAAACTATTATGCGAAGATAAAAAAGGTAAACTATATTACTATGATATAGAAAACGATGATTTTTCAGATTTTGATATAGAGATTCCTGTAAAACGGATACTGAATACATATCAACCGTTGCTGAGTGTCCAAAATTACAGAAATCCTAAATTGATAGATCCTATATCATTAAAACCTATATCATCCATGTATTTACAAGATTATGTATTCTCGGATTCGAGTGGAAGATATATATGTGAAACCAATTTTATTAAAGATGTAAAGGAAAAGACAAAGTATATCCTTGTAAAAGATACTTTTTCAGAAGATGAATTTAAAATTGAGGTCAAGAATATTCATTTTTTAAATTATATATCTTTTTCTTGCGACTTGAAATATATTTCTATAGTAGGGGCTACAACTGGCTCTGGATATATTCATGTTTATGATTTGGAGAAGAAAGAAACGATTTTTGAAGCACCTGGTAGTGGATTGAAAATAGAAATGCCATGTCCCAATGCGATTTGGGCATCAAGTTTTGATAGTAATAATAATATAGCATTCTATAATAGTGTGCCTAATACATATTTAATTAATCTGGATAAATATATAAACAATGAAGATAATGACTTGTTACGTGTAATTAATGGACGTAGTTTTTTGTGTTTTAGTTCATCTGGTAAATGTTTAGCGTTATCCGTTCAAGGGTATACTGCTTATGCAACTAATGCTTTTTCTTTTGGTCACAATCATTCAACGAAAATTTACATCAGAAGAATGGATAATCTGCAATTAGAAATAGGTCCATTCGATGATTTGGGTTGTAGCGGAATTAAAAGATTAAATAAAACAACTGCATGTGCTGCCGCATTTTCTAATGATGATTCTAAATTGCTGGTGGTAGGAGCGGATGGAACATTTATAGTAAGAGATGTAAATTGGAATATTAATGTTTAAGAATTAAATGAGAATATATTTACTTATGGAGTTAGATTTATATTCTTTGCGAAACCTGTGTTGAAATGACAACACTTTCATCAGTAAAGCAAAGTATAGGTGAAAGATTAAACGAGAATATTACTAGGATGCAGCAGACGATGCAGCCTTGTATAAGTCACTGACCGAGACAACTACATAGAATGCGGCCAAGAAACTAGTTGAAGCAAAGGCGTAGGTGACAAGGTTGGAGGAGTCGTTGAAACAGGCAGATAAATAATCGAAGCGATGGAGCTTTATGTGGTGTTGGTGGTGCTAGTGATAATTATAATAATAATGAATTTATTTTAGGTGATTATGAATGATGTTAATGAGGAAATGATAGATGTTGAGCCAATATGTAGGCGATTTAGGCAATATATTGAGATAGATAACAGATGCATACTATCGGCAAAATTCGGTGATGGGAAAAGCTATTTTCTGAGTCAGTTTACCCAAATGTATAATGATGAGTATCTATTTATCACTATATATCCTGTTAACTATCAGGTCATGGGAAATGGTGAGATTTTTGAAATGATAAAAAGAGATATCTTACTACGATTGCTATCTGAAAATGCGATAAAAGACAGCTCTATAGAGTTCACAAAATCATTTAAAGTTGCGTATTATTTAAGTCAAAACTATGAAGAAATCCTCGGAAATTTAATTCAAATAATACCTAAATTTAATTTTCGTGAGTTTGAAATAGATTTCGGTAATATATATAATGGTCTTAAAAGCATAATTAGCAGATATAAAGAGTGGGAAAAGAAAATAAATGAAACTGATAAAGAAAAAGCTGATAAATTCATTAAGGATTTTGATGTAGAAAAAGGATCTATTTATGAATTTGATGCAATATCCCAACTGATATATAATATAATTTCAGACTATAAGGAAAGTAGTGGAAAGAAAGTAGTACTGATTATTGAGGATTTGGATAGGATAGATCCAGCACATATATTCAGAATATTAAATGTGTTTTCTGCCCACTTCGACAATCAATTATATGGCGAAAGTAATAAATATAACTTTGATAAAATAATCACTGTATGTGACTATAATAACATAAAGAATATTTACCATCATGTATATGGTGAAAATACGGATTTTATAGGATATATATCAAAGTTTTCAAATATTGAACCTTTCCATTACTCGTTACATAACTTACTGAAAGAATATATAACAAATCATTTATTGGATAAATCATTATTAAAATATAAGAATACATGTAATTTATTATGTGATAACATTTTAGCATCATTAAACAAGGTACATGAACATTATAATTTGCGAATAATAAAAGAAAGGTTGGTAAAGGTAAGTAAATATATCAACAATGAAAATATACCTCTAAGTAGTTGTTTAGAGGGTTTTTATGTAAAATCAAGGAACACGTTTGCTATTATGATGTATGTAATAAAAGTGTTTTGTTTAGAAGAGAATAAAATATTTATTGAAGACAACATGGATGAAATAATAGATCTTATAGGAGAAAATTGGATGGTTTTATCAAGACATTCTAATAAATATATAATTAAGTGTCATGAAAAAACAGTGGATATAACGTTAAAGATAAAAATAAATGGAGGAATGAGTTCAACTCCTATTAAAGGAGTTTTTGATATACAATATAATGATGATAACATTATTTATAAGGCTGATTTAAAAGGAAGTGAAAGAGAAAAAGGTGATTTTAAATACGAACTGTTTAAAACAAAAGATATAATAATAAATTACTATAAAGGTATAATACTTTAAATCAAGGAAATGGAAATATACGGGAATCAGTGTGGAAGCGACAACGCTTTCACAAGGAAAGCGAGGCTGCTCCAGTCAATATACAGGGTGGAGATAGGCGAAGAAGAAGGAGTAGGTCCTACAAAAGGTTCCAAGCGGAAATACGGAAACATGATTAGCGGGGGTGAAGTGTCCGGAAAAAACTTCCTGATGAAAGAGACTTTCGAGTATGCCAAAGAAAGAGTTGAAAAGAAAAAAAAGGAAAAGACAGTTGAGACAATAGACGGGTTCAGGTTGTTCAACAACCTGCTTTCGAGCCAGCCGATGGCATTCAACCTGTTCCATCCCCTGATATTGCTGTTGAAGCAGGATCCGGCAGTGGTTACGCTTGCCGTGAGGTCAGTCTTCAGGAACTTCCCGGTATTTGAGGTTGCGGAAATCGGCCTGGAGTTTATACCGACACCCATTGAGAACTACACGAATGATAAGTCTGCAATGGATGCATATATCAAGTTCATTGACAACAAAGGTGGCAAACATATCATCGCCATCGAGACGAAATATACGGATGTGCTCGGAGTAAACGAGGCCAGCCGTTGTGAAGAGCAGAAACAGATGCTCATTGATACCGGTCTGTTCAGTGCGGATTTTGAGGGATTGCTGATGGGAGGTAAAGTAAAACTTACACAGATTTACAGAAACATTTTACTTACAGAGCGATACAGAATAAAAGAGAAACTGAAGGATTCGTATTCAGTGGTGCTTTCACCAAAAGATCATCCGTCAACCGAAGAAGAAATCAAGTCTGTTACGGAGTACCTGAAGCCTGAGTATGCCTATAAGCTGAGTGCTGTTTCTCTGGAGGACTTCGTGGATACGATGATACAGTACTTACCGGAGTCTTATTCCCAGGTTTACGAGAGATTCAGGGGGAGATATCTGGAGTTTGAGAAGGTGAATTTGGATTTGTAATTTAAATATGAACTTTAGTAAAGCTAATACGATGAAAGGAAAAGATAGGTTTACATCTGCTGAAATAGTAGAATTAAGAGAATTGATAGCAAAGCGTCAGAATGCGACAAAAGACCGTCAAAGTCAATTACGTAGTCGAATGCGTAGGATTAAATTCTATGGGAGAGATGATTGGGGAATAATCAATTTTAAACTTGAAGATTTAGATAAACTCATAGAAACAGGAAGAATTAAGATTATAGATAATCTTTTGTCGACAATAACCACAGGTAAGAGTAAAAAAGAGAAGTCTTTAATTAACAAACAAATTACAGCTGTAAAGGATTCAAACTGGATTAATAGAATCGATTTTGGGAAAATAGAATCGCTTAAGGATGAAGGATTTTATGGATTTGTTTCAGTTAAAAGTTTATTGAATAATCATTCGAAAATACCTGCAATAAGAGGAGTATATATGGTTTTGCGTACTATTATGGATGAACCCCTTTTCTTGGAGAAAGGTAGTGGTGGATATTTTAAAGGAACAGATCCTAATGTAGCTATCAAAATTTTACAGGAAAAGTGGGTTTATAATACACCTGTACTTTATATCGGTAAGGCTGGAGGAGAAGAAGAGGATGTAACATTAAGAAGTAGAATATTGAAATATTGAAATATTTAAAATTTGGACAAGGCAAACCTTACGGACATAAAGGTGGACGTTATATTTGGCAGCTAAGTGATGCAGAAGAACTGTTATTTTGCTGGAAACCTTTACCAACAGATGAGCCGGAAGATGTCGAATCAATGCTGATTTCAGAGTTTAAACATCAATATGCAGGGAAAAGACCTTTCGCAAATCTGAATAAATAAAATAAAATGTGCAGGGTAAAAAGCATAGAATCCATATTTGGCTATGCTTCCCTGTACAAATCCTCTTTTCCCATTATACAGATATAGAAACATGCAAGCCATTACAGCACCAATGACTCCATAATGCATCGTTAAAGTAAATGTGCAAAAAAATTGCATACCTCTACTATATGGGAAGAAGTGAGCATATGTATTATAAAGATAAGAGATAACAATAACAAGAATCCCTCTCCACTCATAGTCCAGTAACCATACTATTTTCCGCCTTGACACACATCATAGCCTAACATATCTTTGCG
>ERZ791895.409-NODE-409-length-33541-cov-51.431882_pt1 | contig 33541 bp, 36 predicted proteins | sample MGYA00510153_ERZ791895 | MGnify/ENA primary metagenome ERZ791895 (study PRJEB30046, sample SAMN00792064) | human gut metagenome | study: EMG produced TPA metagenomics assembly of the A metagenome-wide association study of gut microbiota in type 2... | reverse complement strand
GTATTATACCATTTCAGGATAATAATGTAAACTTATTAAAATAGAGTCATACTAGTGCTCATGTGCGGTAAAGTAACACACAAGAATTTGATAGACAGCAACTCACTATTCTGTACAAAATTTTCAAAACTAATAACTAAGATATTTAATTTTTCCAAAATTGTCTGCCAAATATAGTAAAAAACATTTATTTTTAAAATTGAAGAAAAATTTATGATTTTATAATAATAATATTTGCGGAGAAATATTATTTTTTCGTCAAAAGTGCCGATAATAATGATAAAGGTTATGAAAATATTATAATGAAAAAGAGGAGGTGAAACCTTATTGCTGTGTTTATTCTAGTTCTTGATTAAAAAATGGACTAGAATATATTTATAATTAACAAGTTGACGTTTTTTAGAAAGGAGAAGTATTATGAAACCAAGAAGAAAGTTAAGTGTATTATTCAGTTTTATCTTGATGGTGGTTTTGGTATTTGCAACTACAACGACAGCATTCGCAGCTACTGGCAATAAAAAAGTAACCTCGTCTGGTAAAATGAGTATTGTACTCAATACTGGTCAAACAGGAAATTCCAGTGCAGTATCATTTAAGGTTTCAGGTTTACCCACAAACGCTGTTATTACTAAATTAGAAGTAAATACTGGTTCTCTCAGCAGTTATTCTGGTGCGATGTTAACCAATTATTTAACATTGACGAGTAGCAATAAAACCACAGCAGAAAAAATCACTTGGGGTGGGCAGGCAAATACAACGTTGAAATCAAATGGATTTCTTGCCACGAAAGCAAATGGAACATATACCATTACTTTTAACTGTACTTGTTTAGGTGGAGCTATTGTAGGTGGCATACCTACTGATGTTGGAAGTAAGACGTATTCTAGCCCATACATTACAGTATATTGGGACGATTCATTTTGATTTTGGGAATAGGTAAAGAACATCATCAAATCTAGTAGGAAGGAGAATGTGAAAAATGCGAATAGAAAATTATAACACATTCGCACAAAGTCGTCTGTTTTCGGGCACTGGAAAAATTGGGAATGTACAACTTCCCGATTATAATGATTTTCATTTCAACACGAAACAGTCTCCTGCTATGAGCGAGGATAAATATGAAGAGGCTATTATTGAACAAGCAAAAAAAGACCAATCAGAAGGGAAATTCCAATCGGATTCAGCAGGATTTAGAAATTTAGTGAAAAGTTATGTTTCTGTTGCCTCACCAAACAGAAAAGGAATTATTACAGATGGTTTAACAGCCATATTCAAAAATAATATTCCTCGTCCCAAAACGCTCGACATCATATCACTTATGTTTGGTGAAGTGAAATATCAAAAAGAAACTAAGAATTTATCTTATGCTGAGTTTTACGATGGCAATGGTGAAATGGTAGCTTCGTATTCAAACGGTGGTTGGACTTTTTATGGAACAAAAGAAGAAAATGCACGTGAATCTAAGCTTTTGGGAATATATAATGCAGCATGGAGAAGTGCTGCAAAAGCGAGTCAGGGAAACAGTAATGATGTCACTATAACAGATTCCATAAATATAACCGTATAAATACAAAAAACTAAACACCTCAATCAAGTGAAATTTTAGTAATCAATAAAAAGGCACCTATTGACTAATTGATAGGTGTCTTTTTTCGATTCAGAAAAGAAGCTTAGTCACCATTAACCTGACCTTAAAGCCCAACCCGCATCTATAACTGTCTTACCGTAATATGTCAGCTGGTACGTTTTACAGAGGAAAGCTTACGGACGGAAGCGACCTACCGAGCAGTAAAGTCTGAAAAAGATTTGCTGCTTTTTTTTGCGCCCATTTTTGGAAAATTGGGAGAGTGTCGGTATTGGTAAGTGAGCAGGGGAAATTTCCAGTTTTCTATCAAACAGCGGGCAGAACGCAGCTTCTAAGAGGAACGCAGCTTCTAAGAGGAACGCAGCTTCTAAGAGCAAGATTCTACCGCAGTACCAAATTTCGCTTATCGCTCATTTTGTCCTTGCGGAAATCTTGTTGGGGAGTGCCTTCCTCAAGCCCTGCTTTATATATCCCAAGATGCTGACGGCCGACATCATCCTGCAGTATGTGAGGGCCATGCAGAACTCCATGGGCAGCAACATAGAGACACTGTATAAAATCGTGGCCGACAAGGCCGAGGCGCTGGAATTCAGAGTGAGGGGGGATTCGCGAAAACGACACCCGCAGACAGGACATAGAGATTTATTACAGCTTTGTCGGCAAGATTGACTTGCCCGAAGCCTGAAAGCCCGCCCTATCCGGCGTAATCGCGAAACGCCGGATAGGAACGGCAAAATTTTTTACACTTCTATTACTTCTTTATCACACATTAGCAAAGAAAGCGGGTGTATCATCCAAAGTTTGTCCGGACAGTCTGAAAAGAGTTCATGTAAAGAAATCTGATGGTATTTAGCAGACATAAATTGAGTGACAACACTCAGTAAAATCAATGGGTTTCGGCGTTTATCCAACGCCTGCTGACAGATCATCATAGGAGAAAAACGCAATAAGGCACGATATCTGCCGTGCCTTTTTCATTGCATCCATATAATCTGACAGCATGCCGGGAATTCCCGCCGCCGCTGCGTTAAGCTTTTCTTCTATGAGAATTTTCGTACCCTTGCGGCCAAGCGCATCTGACGGGGCGATCAGGCATATTTCCGAACAAGGCATCTGTATTTCTTTTTCCGGCAATGGCCGCACCTCCCGGCTCATGATCTTACAGCTTGATTCGCATACTTACCCTTCAGTACGGCTTCGTCCAGGATATGCCCTTCCATCCCATGATACATCTGATTCAGATGGAATCCATCCTTTAAATCCAGCATGGTATCCAGGGCACACACCTTTATCTCATAAACATGCGTGCCGTGCCCCTCCGGCGGCGCCATCCCGCCGTACCGGCCGCACATTTCCCCGGAATGGCCTCCTCCCTGAATGCAAATCCAGCTGTTGACTCCCTGTACAAAATCAGGGCCATTCCTGCCGGCGTCCTCTAAAAGCTCATTGGACGTGATATTGGCCGCCATCCAGTGAATCAAGGCAAAACCTCCGCCAGGTTTCTTTTTATGAGATTAGTATAGAAAGATTTTGACAATATGGCAATTACCCGCTTTTCCCACAGTATATACTTACTTTTTGATGTGTATTGGCAAGACAGTTCAGATAATATTCCTGTCCCGCAGCAATTGTTCCTATCCGGCCTCAATCATGTAATCAATGCCTATTTTCTGGTAGATTTCCAATGCCTTTAATACCGCTTTCCCCTTCTCCGTCAGAAAATACTCTGTTTTCAGGGGAAATGTATCATACACCGTCTTATCCACATTCTAAACACTATCAGTTCCTTCAAATGCTGCCGCATTTTTTCTGTTATCCCCTTGATATCCCGCCTTAAACCGGACGGCAGGGCAGGCCCCAGCCGGAGACGCCAGATAATGCTGCACTTCCTCTTACCCTTCATCATATCCTGGACCAGCTCCAGGGAGCAGGTATATTCTTCCCTGATTATCATATGGCCCATCTCCCACTCTGATTTTCTCAACAGCCGGCAGTATATAATCCCTGACCAGCAGCCACCTGTTCTTTGCGTCCGGCGCAAAACCGGACGTCATGGCTACCACCAGATTCCTGTCGGGAACCCAGCAAATCATGTTTCCTCCATCTCCCATGGCAGCGTGGACAGCCACACCCTTTTTCTCAAACTGCCACCACATATAGCCATAATGGCTGGGGGTTCTCTTCACAGACTGGCGGACCCATGATTCCGGAATGATACGCACCCCATTCCACATACCCATGTTCAGATACAGCAGTCCAAAACGCGCCATATCCCTGGGCGTCATGGTCAGACCCCATCCGCCTGCGGTGACGCCCTCAGGATCGTGCACCCATCCCCTGACCCCTTCCCCGAACAGGCTGTCATATGTATAGGTTTCCATGGGATAATCCGGAATCACCGTCATACCAACAGGCGCAAACAGATAGCGGTTTGCAAATTCCCGGGTGCTCATCCCAACCGCCCGCTGTAAAACCGCGGACAAAAGATGGGCTCCCGCCGTACAATATTGGAAATGCCTGCCGGGCTTATCCGTTTCCCCGGCATCCCTCATCATATCCAGGGTGAATCCCACCCAGTCAAGAGATGTACACAGCTGTTCCAAAGGTTCCTTCCATTCCTCAAATGCATAGGGCACCGTCATGGTCAGCAGATTTTCAATGGTCACATTCCCGCAGTTCCTGTCATGTGTTTCCGAAGTATAGTCCGGGAAATACTCCATTATCTTCCGCCTGACAGACGGTATATACCCCTTGTCCGCCGCAATGCCCGTCAATGCGGACAGCACGCTCTTTGTTACCGATGCCACATGGACCGGAACATCTGGTCCGAAGCCATGAAAGTACTCCTCACAGACAATACAGCCATTTCTGACCACCACGATGCCATTGGTATTTGCGTAGTCCGATGTGATGACAGAATGCAGTCTTTGAGGTAATTCCCGGTTCATTCCCTGCTCTCCGGGCTCTGCCGTCCGCCACCCGGAGACAGGCCAATTTTCATTTTGCATCATATAAGCTCCTTCACGTTTATAGGTACACCGGTGTATGTAAAAAGCATATAATGATTAAAAATGAAAAGCAAGAACATTTTTAAAAATCATGATAAGGTACATTCACTGTAAGGCATAACCTGTCACAGGACATGATAATGGGGAATGATGTCCTCATAGCTCCCGTCCTTCATGAGGAAGCCTCCCGGTATCACGCCCAGCTGTGTAAATCCAAGCTTCTCATACAGGCGGAGCGCTGAGACATTACTCCTTACCACGGCGTTGAACTGAAGTATCCTGAATCCCAGCTTTTTTCCCTGCTCCATACAATGCTTCACCAACGCCTCACCGATATGGCGTCCCCGCAGCTCGGATTTAACCGCGTAGCTGGCATTGCAGATATGGCCGCAGCGCCCCACATTATTGGGATGGAGAATATACAGTCCCACGATGTCTCCACCGGCGCCGTCATACGCAATCCCTGTAAAAGACTGCTCTGAAAAAAACTGTTTCCCAGTCTCTGCCGTGAGAAGCTCTATCTGCGGAAATGCCACTCCCTCCTCCACAATATGGTTCCATATCCTGACTGCCGCCTCTGTGTCCGCCTCTGAATACTGCCGTATTTTGATATCCATATCTGCAAAATCCCCTTCCCTTTATGTGAAATCATTTTATATTCCTAAATATTCTCTACCACGTTACTATAATCAATTACAGGTGGAAAATCAAGCGTGCTCCGCCCTATTTTGCGGCATCTTTTTTGCGGCATTGACGATATTCCGGCAGAAATGGTGTTTTCTAAATGACGCTGTATCAATCCGCACTGGGCAAATTAACAAAGTACGGCCACATCTTATACAGACCCGCGGTTTTACCTCATGTCAGCGGGGATATTCATTTATCTCCCCCCGCCGCTGCCGTTAAGTTTGTTAAATGCCTCCATTCCGGGATAAACCGCGCTGTCTCCCAGTTCTTCCTCAATCCTCAGCAGTTGGTTGTATTTGGCCACACGCTCGCTCCTGCTTGGAGCGCCTGTCTTAATCTGGCATGTATTAAGCGCCACTGCCAAATCCGCAATGGTAGTGTCCTCCGTCTCCCCGGACCGGTGCGACGCAATAGCCGTATACCCTGCCCTGTGGGCCATCTTGATGGCCTCCAGCGTCTCTGATACAGATCCAATCTGGTTCAGCTTAATCAAAACGGAGTTTGCGCAACCCATGGAAATTCCCGTCTTTAGCCTTGCGGTGTTGGTAACGAACAAATCGTCCCCCACCAGCTGAACCCTGCCGCCCAGTTCCCTTGTCATGAGCTGCCAGCCTTCCCAGTCTTCCTCGTCCAATCCGTCCTCTATGGAACAAATAGGATATTTTTCGCACAATTCTTTCCAGTGTGCAACCAGTTCCCCGGAGGAAAAATGCTTCTTGCTTTTAGGAAGTATGTATTGGCCCTTTGTACCGCTCTTCCATTCACTGGAAGCCGCGTCCATGGCCAGCACAAAATCCTTTCCCGGTTCATAGCCAGCCCTTCTGACTGCCTCCAAAATGAACTGGATGGCCTCCTCGTCGCTTGCCAAATCAGGGGCAAATCCGCCCTCGTCACCTACAGAGGTGGCAAATTACCCTGCCGCCTATCTGAAAATAGACAGTCGGCAGGGTTCGCCGGAGTTCGATAATATGTCTCAAATTGAGACGCATTTCGACAATGCTTAATCATTACAATCGCGCTGCGGTGCGCCGTAAAACGGCAGCCAACACGATGCACTGTTTTGACGTAGATTGGTTTCTTTGGTTCCGGCCCAATGTACTGTTTCATACAGTTTCCTCCTTAATTGAAAAGCTCGCTACTGACGCAATCAGGCAAAGGACGGTATTCACGACCCAAGGGAGCGTATAGTTCCCATAGGTTGTGAAGCAGCCCCCGCCCAGCCACGAACTGAAAAAGGCTCCAAACTGCTTTGTAATCAGCCCCGCTGTGGGCGGAACCGTTGAGTCACCTGTAATGCCTAAAAATCCCGTTATGATGATGGCAAAGGCAAACCCCTTGGGGAAAAGGAGCATAAACAGCGAAATCAAAACGCGGATGCCGTAAACACTCCCCAGGACATTTTTCATCTTGAACTTTACGATCAAAAATCCTGTTGCCATCGCGCCAATCATGGTGAGTATCCCGTAGACGGTCACGTCCTCACGGATTGCGAAGGGGCAAACTGCCCCCGGCTGGTGTCCGATCAACTCCCCTACCTGTTCATAAGGAACCATGCTGGGTTTTTGGTGAAAGTAGGCTTTGAATTTTGAGCTGTTTACCCTTGTGTCCCCCGCCATGACAAGCATAACAGGCTTGCCGTCCACAAGAAAGGTCAGCGACTTGGCGATTTCGGCAGGGCTGCATCCGACGGCTTCCGCTGCGTGTTCCACCGTATCGCCTGTCTGGCTGTGGACGGTAATATGGTCGGCAAGGCCCACGCCCTCAAAGTAAGTTTTGACTTACTGAAATGACATTGAAGTGAAAGGTACCTGAGCCGCCATGGGATACTCCATTCATTCAGCCGTAAAGGGAATCCCTATGATAATGCCTGCATAGAATCCTTCCATTCCGTAATGAAAAAGGAAGATATCTATCTCCACACATATCAGGATTTCAGAGAAGCCCGGAGGGCAATCCTTGAGTACATAGAGGGCTGGTATAACCGTAAGAGAATCCATAGTGCCATCGGCTATATGATACCACAGCAGAAGGAGGAGGAAGAATTAAAAAGGCAGAATAAACTTTCAACTTTTTGTGTCCAAAGTATTGACATAAGTCCATCCTTCAGATTCCACCTCACGATGGACACCCTTGTTGTTCAGCTATACACTTCCCCGATACCTGGGTACGTTTGGGACTTTCACCCGTTAGAGCGCGTCCATGGTGCGCAAACCAAAACAAGTGCCGGGTACAATGCCCGGCACCGCCTCACTCTTATCAGCCGCCTGATAACCGCGTCTCTTATCTTTTGCCTCTTATCTTTTGGTTCTTATCCTCTATCTCTTATCCCTCAGCATAACATCATGCGCCCCGCCTTCCACTATACTGGTGGATGATACCAGGGTGATTTTTGCCTTCTCCTGGAGCTCCGGAATGGTAAGGGCTCCGCAGTTGCACATGGTGGAGCGCACCTTGCTCAGAGTGAGATTTACATTGTCTTTAAGGCTTCCGGCGTATGGAACAAAGGAGTCCACGCCCTCCTCGAAGGACAGCTTCTTATCCCCGCCCATATCATACCGCTGCCAGTTCCTGGCTCTGGCGCTGCCTTCGCCCCAGTATTCCTTCATGTAGCTTCCATTGACATTCACTCTCTTGGTAGGGCTTTCGTCAAACCTGGCAAAGTACCGTCCCAGCATGATGAAATCAGCGCCCATGGCCAGTGCCAGCGTGATATGATAATCGTGTACAATGCCGCCGTCTGAACAGATGGGCACGTATACGCCTGTCTCCTTATAATACTCGTCCCTGGCCTTTGCCACCTCAATCAGGGCTGTGGCCTGTCCTCTTCCGATTCCCTTCTGTTCGCGGGTAATACAGATGGCGCCGCCGCCAATTCCCACCTTGACAAAATCAGCTCCCGCCTCTGCCAGGAACCGGAATCCGTCTCCGTCCACCACGTTGCCGGCTCCTACCTTCACCGAATCCCCGTAATTCTTCCTGATATAGTCAATGGTAATCTTCTGCCACTCGGAAAAGCCTTCAGAGCTGTCAATGCACAGCACGTCCGCTCCCGCCTCCAGCAGGGCAGGCACACGCTCCGCATAATCCCTTGTATTAATACCGGCTCCCACCATATACCGCTTGGAGCTGTCAATGAGTTCGTTTTCATTCTTCTTATGGGTGTCATAGTCCTTGCGGAAAACCAGGTACACCAGCTCCTGGTTCCTGTTCACCAGTGGAAGACAGTTAATCTTGTGCTCCCAGATGATGTCATTGGCTTCCTTCAGGGTGGTAGACTCGTCGGCATAAACTAAATTCTCCAGCGTTGTCATAAAGTCCTTTACCTTGGTATCGGGTCCCATCCTGCTGACACGGTAATCCTTATTGGTGACAATGCCTAACAGCTTTCCGTTGGGCTTTCCGTCCGCAGTCACCGCAATGGTGGAATGGCCCGTCTCCTCCGTGATGGCCAGCACATCCGCCAGCGTCATATCCGGCGATACATTGGAATCGCTTACCACAAAACCGGCCCGATACCGCTTCACCTTGTGAATCATCTCAGCCTGCTTCTCAATGGCCTGGGACCCGTATATAAAGGAAATTCCGCCTTCCTGTGCAAGGGCAATGGCCATCCTGTCATCCGATACAGACTGCATGATGGCAGAAACCATAGGGATATTAATGGTTATGTCCGGTTCCGTTCCTTTCTTATATTTTACCAGAGGCGTCTTCAGGCTCACCTGGGAAGGGATGCACTGGGTGGATGAATAGCCTGGAATCAGAAGATACTCGCTGAACGTGCGGGAAGGTTCCTCAAAATAGAATGCCATGTCATTTCTCCTTTTCAACTTGTTTTTTATTTTATTCTCCGCCGAACCTTATAACTGGTACTATCATATCATGCCCCCATATCTTCCGTCAATCAATGACCGGACCTTCGCTGCCATGTATTGTCCTGTCCGCAACCGTTGGGCAAAACCATCAGTCCATATATACCCGCGACCCGGTGGCTCCCCTCTGCCCCTGATATTTTCCATTGTATGGTTTCATGGCTATATCATCCATTTCCGCAAACACCAGCTGGCCAACCCTGCGTCCTGTCTTCAGCTCAATGGCACAGCGGTTAGCATTGAATAGTTCAAGAGTAATCTCCCCCTGAAAGCCCGGATCCACCCAGCCCGCATTCTGTATAAACAGGCCCAGACGTCCCAGGGAACTTCTCCCCTCCACAAAGGCGGTCAGGTTGTCCGGCAGGGAAACATACTCCATGGTTGTGGCGAGCACAAACTGGCCCGGAAGAAGGATGTAGGTGTCTGTGTTTATGGTCTTATACCTGACCTCATCCTTTAAGGTAATGATTCCTGTGGATAAATCCTCCACAATGCTGAAGGTATCCCCCAGGCGTATATCCACGCTGGCCGGCTGTACCTGCTCTTTGTCTAACGGTGTGATTGATAAAGTACCTTCCTCCAGCATTTTAAATAGTGTCCTGTCCGATAAAATCATAGTGTCACCCTCCAATATTCAGCGTTACTATATTTTATCCCATAAATACGGCGGAGGCAATATGAATTTATCACGCTGGATGCCCTGATTGCACTTCGGATTACGATGTGATTTTTAGTTGCATGCTATCCTCTATTGACCGTAGAAGATAGCTATTTTTTGTACGGACTACACTATCCTTTAAGGCTAATTTATCAATACGAAAATATAGTTTACCCCACAAGTTAAGTCAGTTGACAAGGAACTACACGCAGATCGTGAAGCTGGCTGCTGACAAAGAATCTGGCGCAACTGTTTCTTGTAGCTTTCCGGCTCACATGATATACTTTCTTTAGGGAGCAATCGTGCTGCAGGGTGGCATTGGCCTTTATTCTACATAGGATTGAGGTGATGTCTATAAAACATTTCGATTTTAATGACCTAATGGCATTTGGAATGTTTATATTGGCGGCATTGCTGACATTCATCTATTTGATATGCCGCTGGCTTAACATAGAAAAACCACCCCAAAACTTAACCGGTTTGAGGGTGGATTTTCTAAACTTATAATCAGGTCAACCCACCTTGTGGGCGGCTGTCCGTCACCTTCCCATATGCCCTCAAACGCAGCTTTTCCTTATATTCCGGCTTCTCAATGGATTGCCTGACCAGCTCGTAATCCCGTGTGTCAAAGTAAATATTGGATATGGTATGTTCCCCGTAATGATCTGCATTCATCTGTCGTTCCAGAACAGGTATCAGCGCATCGTGCTGTTTTTGGGTGAGCATATATTTTTTCTCATAACGTTTAAATATTTCCTGAGTCATACGCATAGCCTCCTTCATCTTTTATGGCCTTTATCCTATCAGCCCAAGCTGAAACAGACCTAAAAAAAGTACGGAAAACTATGAGCTTTCTGTGAACGGTCCGGGGATTTTCTGTGAACTGACGGGAGATTTTCTGTGAACTGACGGGAGATTTTCTATGAACTGACAGGGAATTTTCTGCAAACTGCCAAGATATTTCTATAAACATCCAGGATATTTCTAAACTGCCAAAATGTCCCAATAAGCCGTTCAATGCTTTTCATAAAACCATGCCCGGTTACGGACCATACAAATATATGCGAAAAATGGGGCCGGCACTTTCTCACCATGGTGCCTGATGAGAATGACCGCCTGGAACATATGTATGTGCCCGAATTCCACCCTCGTTCAAACGTTATCAGAAAGTCAGACACTGCTGGCAAAAGCAAAAAACGCCGCCGGTATCATCACCAATCCCGGCCGGCTTTCCTCTCCCCTATCTTTCTACAGACTCCAGCTCAGACTTTTTCCCTGAAGCTCTGCCATGTGACGGTATATTCCTTTCTTCTCCATCAAATCCCCCGGTGTACCCTGCTCCGCCACATAACCATCCTTTAACACCACAATCCGGTCTGCTCCCGCCACAGTCCGCATCCGGTGCGCAATAATCAGCACAGTCTTATCCTTAACCAGATTGGATATGGCCTCCTGTACCAGAGTCTCATTTTCCACATCCAGCGACGCCGTGGCTTCATCCATGAGGATCACGGGGGCATTCTTTAAAAGGGCCCTGGCAATGGACAGCCGCTGCCGTTCCCCGCCGGACAGGGCGGAACCATTTTCCCCAATCCGCGTCTCATATCCGTTTGGGAGACGATGGATGAATTCCTCACACTGGGCTGCCCTGGCCGCTTCCATCACCTCCCGGTCTGATGCGCCTTTGCGCCCCAGGCGGATGTTCTCCATGATGGTATTGTTAAACAGGACCACATCCTGGAACACAATGGAAAAGCTTCTCAGCAGTGTCTCCGGCTCTATCCCGCTGATATCCGTGCCTCCCAGTGTAATTTTTCCTCTGTCAATATCCCAAAACCTGGCGGCCAGCTTTGCGCTGGTGGATTTTCCGCCTCCCGACGGCCCTACCAGGGCTGTCACCTGTCCCTGCCTCGCTGTAAATGACACATCCTTTAAAACCTGTTCCCCGTCTTTATAGGAAAATCCCACATGGTCAAATACAATATCATATCCATCGTACACAGCTTCCCTGCTTCCCTGCAAAACAGGCTGCTCCTCAATCCCTTTCATCCGTTCCACCACCAGTAAGGCAGAGTACACAGCCGACAGGTTCTGCAGACAGCCGGTAAGAGGTCCGTACAGCCTGGTGGACGCCACCATAAACATGAGGAACAGCATAAAGCCGATGGAATGGGATGACAGAAGATCAGCTCCTACCAGTACTGTGGTAGCCATGCCGACTTTCAGGAACATCTGGGACGCTGTGACCATGGTGCCGTTGAACAGTTCCAGACGTATGGTGATGGATTCCACGTTCAGAATCTTCTGATCCAGCCCCCTCAGATACTCCTCCTGCAGATTGTTGGCCTTGATGTCCTGGATATTCTCAATGCACTCCTGGATTCCGTCCGAAGCAGCGATTTTTTTTCCCTTCTGCCTGCGCTCTACCCGGTCCACCATGGGTCTTGTACCTGCTGCCAGAAGAAAGGATACGGGAACCACCCACAGCACAGCCAGCCCCATCCGCCAGTCAGCCGCCAGAAGACACACTCCTATGAGCGCCGTGGATATGAAGGCCCCTATGAGTTCAGGAATAAAATGGGAAAATGCCTTTTCGATAAACGCACTGTCCGCCATAATGGTGGTGGTCAAATCCGCCAGATCCCTTTTTTCAAAAAAAGACATGGGCAGGGTTCTGAGCCTCTCCGCCAGACGAATGCGCATATTGGCGCTTTCCGTATAGGATGCCACAAAGGTGGCGTCATACTGGATTCTCCAGAAAATGAATATTATAACCAGCAGCACAATGCAGACTGCCACATACCCGGCCATTCCCAGTGAAGGAGCCTGAAGCCCCACTAACGGGCCCAGAAGCCGTTCCATGAAGAGGAACAGGATGCCCATGGGGAATATCAGCCCCATATTGGTGATTGCACAGGAAAATATGGCCTTTGTCAGATCCCTTCCTCCCTGTTCGCTCAATGCGAATTTTTTCTGCAGATACTTGCTCATGCCTTTCCACCTACCTTCCACTCTACTGATGTCTGGTAATCCTTCCACATTCTTGCATACAGCCCCCGGGCCTTCAGAAGTTCATCATGGCTTCCCTGTTCAGCCACCCGGCCTTCCTCCATCACGAAGATTCGGCGGGCCCGGCACACCGTAGACAGCCTGTGGGCAATCATTATCACAGTCTTGCCTTCCACCAGCTTCTCAAATGCCTGCTGAATCAGATATTCATTGTCAGGGTCCGCAAACGCCGTGGCCTCATCCAGAAGCACAATGGGAGCGTCCTTTAAGATTGCCCTGGCCAGTGCGATTCTCTGCATTTCACCGCCTGACAGGTACACGCCTTTGGTTCCAACCACCGTATCCAGACCCTGGGGCATCTTCTCAATGATGTCCTCACATCTGGCTGCCTTCAAGGCCCTCATGACTTCCTCCTTATCTGCCTCTGGTTTTGCCGCCCGTATGTTGTTCAACAGGCTGTCCTTAAAGAGATGGCTGTCCTGGAATACAAAGCTGACCTGCTTCATCAGCTCCTTTGTCCCTATGTCCCTCACATCCACCCCGCCGATACATATGCTTCCCTGGTCCACATCAAAAAACCTTGGAATCAGGCTGACCAGAGTGGTCTTACCGCTTCCGGAGGCCCCTACCATAGCTGTGGCGGCTCCCTGCGGTACAGTAAGGGACACATGCTCCAGGGCATTTACACCGTCCTTGTTATAGGAAAATGAGACGTCCTTAATCTCAATCGTGTGATTTTCAGGCTTCCTGGGAACAGCGGGCTCGGGAAGGGGCTTCTCCCTGATAACATTCAGTATCCGCTCCATGGCGTCATTGGCAGCCATGGTATTTTCACTGGTCCACATGATTTTGTCCATCATGGTCACGCAGACAGGGGCAAACAGGATGTAAAAAACCAGATCCAGAGCCGTGGTCACAAAGTCCTGACCGCCCGCCGCATCCCCTGCAAGAAGAAGCCCCGCGGGTATGAGAACGGCAAATATGCCGTTAATGCTGACCGAATAGCAGCACATGGGAATTCTGAGGGACAGGGTATAATTCACAGCCCAGTTCTTATAGCGCATGATGGAATCATGAAAGCTCTTAAAGGAAAAAATGCTCTGCTGGAATGTCTTTACCACAGGTATTCCACGCACATACTCCACGGCCTCGTTGTTCATGTCCTCCAGGGCATTCTGGTACTGCCTCATGCACTCTGCCATTCCCGTCCCCATCATCCTGCTGAGGAAAAATGTACCCACCGCCATGGGAATGAGGCTGATCAGACCAAATCTCCAGTCAAACACCAAAAGAAGTACCAGCACTGCCGCAGGCGTCACCAATGCTCCTGCCAAATCCGGCAGCTGATGGGCCAGATATGTTTCTGTCTGTCCTGCTCCGTCGTCAATGATACGGCGCAGCTTTCCGCTTCCGGTCCCCTTGAAATAGCCAATGGGCAGTTCTGCCAGGTGGTGAAGGGCAGCCGTCTTCATATTTCTGGCTGTCCGGAAGGCTGAAAGATGGGTACACATAAGGGCCCCAAAATAAATAAGCATACTCAGGAGCGAGGAAGCCACCGCCATCCACCCCCAGTAAACCAGCGTTCCGCCGGCCAGTCCTCCCGGCCAGTTCAGGACAGCCAGCTTTATCACCTTCCACATGCATAGATACGGCACCAGCGCTATAACCGCGCTGATACCCGACAGAATGCACCCTGTCCCCGTAAGGTATTTATACTTCCCCGCAAAGGTCATCAAAGTCACCTTATCTGTATCGGGAAGCCGTGTCATAATATGTTTCCTGCTGCCATCCACTTTTTCATCCTCCTTTTTTTGTTAGTTATAACTAACTTATTGTTTTAAAAGTAAGGCTGTCAGGCTTCTGCCTTCCGGCTTTCTGCCCTCAAGCCCCATCCCTTACTCATCCAACTCCATGATGCGCACCCACCCCGCATGCTGAAAACGGCTTAATGTGACAGCGCAGGTAACCGCCTGTTCCCTTGACAGGCCGTGAGACACAAATTCATGGAGCTGCTGAAAAAAGGACCTGCACAGAATATGAATCAGCGTGCCGCTCATCCCTTCAGCCGAATGCCCCAAAGATTCCATGGCCTTTATAAAATCCCGACAGGACTGCTCCTCCACTGCGGCCAGCCTGTCAAAATAGCGGTCCCTGGCTTCCGGCGCGCCGCAGCACAGAAGCAGCTTAAAAACCTCAAAATGGTCATAGATATAATTCACCATCCAGGGTATGTACTGCTCTGTAATCTCATTCAGCCGGGCCGGCTGCTGTTCAGGAGGCAGCGCGGCAAAGTCCCTGTGCACCTTATCGTACAGAGCCAGCAGTTCCTCCGCCGTGTCTGAGGTCAGTGCGTCAAACAATGCTTCCTTTCCCGGAAAATAGCCGTATATGGCTCCGGTTGTCACCGATGCCTCCTTTGCGATCCTCCTGAGCGACGCCTTCTCATATCCGTATGTGAGAAATTCTTTCTTTCCTGCCTCCAATATGGCAGTAACCGTACTGTTGTCCCGGACCCCCATGCCGATCATTGCACCCCTTCTATGCATCTCTATAGCACTGTTATATAACATCGTTATTATGTTACAAAAAAAGGCATCCGTCAATACATATAACAGATACCTTTTATCATTAAACCGTATTTTGAGTATTTTGAAAAAACTTCTCAAATAAACCGTCAAAACTCCTTTGGGAATCAGGTTACTCCAGCGCCATGTCCGGAGCCGTCAGCCTCTTCCTCCGGGCAGGCCGAGGCTGTGAGATATCCTACGCCTTCCCCAATAACTCCGTCACTTCCTCCAGGCTCTTTCTTCCAAAGTAAACCTGGGTATCATTTATCACCATGCAGGGAACGCTCATGATTTTATACTTCCTTTTCAGCTCCGGATAATGCATCAAATCTACGTCCTCTCTTTCCAGCCTGAAGGCCGGCAATAGCTGTCCGGCAGCCTGCCTTCTCTCCCTTTCATCCGGGCCCAAATGTTCACGAATACAGGAAATCCTGTCTGTCAGTCCTTCCAATTCTCCTAAAAATCCGCTCATCTCTCCTGACAGCGGACTGTCATCCAGCGCCGCCCGTATGATGACCCTTTTCTCAAATCCGGGAAACAGGCCGGACAGCTGCCGCCGTATTTCATCCGATAAAAACGCATTGCCTTCGCTGTCCCGGAGGAGGCTGTCTTTTACGCGGTCCTGGCACAGGAAAAATCGTCCTCCCGGACTATCAGTGTCACCTTCTTCGCATACTTTGTCAGGAAAATGCCTTCCTCCACCGCGGCAAAGCCTCCTCCGATGACGAATACCTCCAGACCGGCAAAAAATTCCCCGTCGCAAGTGGCGCAGTATGCCACGCCCCTGCCCTGGAACTCCTTCTCACCTTTAAAGCCCAGCTTCCTGGGATTGGCTCCCGTGGCCAGCACCACGCCCAGCGCCCGGTACTTCCCGGCAGTGGTATGGAGCACCTTCACATCCTGTTCCAGTTCCATATCCAGCACCTCTGCCATGAGATACTCAGCGCCGAATACCTCCGCCTGCTCCTTCATGGACCGGGTCAGTTCCCTACCGCTGGTCCTTTCCACGCCCAGATAATTGACAATCTCCGAGGTAATGGTGATCTGGCCGCAATGAGTTTATATCAGTCCCACCAGGTCCAGACTTGGCTTTAAGGTATCTGCCCCGGGCTGCCATTTTGCCGGGCACACCTGGTCGCCGTGTTCTGCCACAAACCGGGATGCCTGTACACGTCTGAACAGTTCGTCCGCATTCCTTCCCACATTTCCCGCGATAACCTCATAAGCCACTATCTTTCCTTCCGGATTCACGATAAAGCTCCCTCTTTCAGCCATTCCGTCAGCCTCTATCATCACATCGAAATCCCTGGCCAGCCCGCCTGTGGGATCCGCCAGCATGGGATACTTGATTTTCCGGATAGTCTTGGATGCGTCATGCCATGCCTTGTGGACAAAGTGGCTGTCGCAGGATACGCTGTATATCTCGCAGCCGGCTGACTTGAAGTCCTCATACTTGTCAGCCAGATCCTCCAGCTCCGTGGGGCACACAAATGTAAAATCTGCGGGATAAAAGAAAAATACCGCCCATTTCCCTAATACATTAGATTTCTTCACTTCCCTGAACTCTCCGCCCGCATAGGCCTGTACTGTAAAATCGCTGATTTCTTTTCCTATTAATGACATATTGTTTCCTCCTTGTATTTGTGATGGTTAACTGCCGCCTTGTCTCCTGTCCCGCTTTTCCAGAAGCAGGAAGCCTCTTTTGTTGTTAGTTTTGACTAACTAAATCACATTTTACCAGTCACGGCCTTATTTGTCAAGAAATAATATTAATAATAATTATCAATATCATTTCTCTTTAGGAAACCAAACAAAAACAGCCGGACAAGCTTTCTCATCTGGCTGTTCCCACGCTATGTTTCTACTCTTCAAACGAATTAATGACTGATAATTCCGGCTTCATATCATACTTTTTCTTAAAGACAATGGCTCCCACGATTCCAGCCAAGGTACCGCTGATGGCAGCCAGCAGCAGCGCCATAAGTACCTTTAATGGCGGATTGAAGGCAAAGGGCGCCAGCAGTCCGGGTATGGGAGAAGCGGTTCCCGGGGCGTTGTTGATTATGCCCAGGAATGCGGCGGCCACTCCCGAAAAGCCTCCTCCGAAAAAGTTGGAACAATAAATCGGTATGGGGTGCTTTGTTATGATATGGGCCTGTGTCAGCGGCTCCATCATAACAGCTGCCACGTTGCTGTTATCCCCGAAGTGGAGCATTTTAAAGATGGCGCCGTTGGTAAAGGAGCCTCCGAAGCATGCAATGGCCGCAATGCCCATGGGCAGTCCCGTAAGCCCCAGCATGGCGGTAAGGGCCATGGAGCTGAGGGGCGACGTACAAATCATCTTGATGACCCCTCCCAGCAGAAGTCCCATAAGAATAGGCGACTGCTCTGTAGCTGCCGTAATCATGCCGCCGATGTGTGCCAGAGCCGCATTCACAGCCGGATCCACCAGGAATGCGATGAATCTGGCAATCGGCGCAATCAGGAGAGCCCCCAGCACGGAATCCAGGCCCGGCGGAAGATGCTTCTCAATAAACGGTGCGATGAAACCAATTGCATATCCCGCGATAAATCCCGGAAGGATGCCGTATCCTCCCAGGGCAACGCCTGCAACTACCGCGAACACAGGATTCACTCCCATGCCTATCGGTACCATGATTGCCGCTGCCACGCCGCCCATGTTGCCCGATATGGTGCCTGTTTCCCCAAGGAATGCCAAGTGAAGCAAATCTCCGGATATGTACCTGTGAACAGCCTCCACAAGGAAAGTTGCAACTGCCGCATTGGCCATTCCCGACATGGCCGCTGATCCTTTGGGCGCCTTCATACTGAAAAGTGAAAAGGCTGCCAGCGTCAATAATAGTAATCCTAACCCCGTAATAATTGTCATAAATCTACGTTCCTCCTGTTTTTTGCTCTCCGTAGTTATGCCCTGGCCGCTTTCCACCACAGACCGCCGTTACCGCCGTGATAGCTCTTAAGCTAAGGTATATCCTTGGTAGAGTTTTCGCAATGCAGGTAACGAAGAAGTCCCCAAAATTGCAAAAAACAGAGACAGACATAAACGTAGCGTAGATGTCTGCCTCTGTCCTTTTACCTGAAAGTTTCCCTGACGCGGCTGCTGCTATGCCGCCGGTTGCTTCATCGGTATTCACATTTTAGTGACCTTCTCCAGAGTCCCGTCCGAATTCGATTCTTTTGCCTGAGAGTTTGCGCATCCCCTTCGGCGTTACCCAACGGTAATCTCTCCCGAATTCATCAACCGGTCTGTCATTAACTTTGTTTATATTTTAACATCAAACATAGAAAAAAGCAATAGAACTATGTTCAGTTTATTTACTTTTCACAAAAAATATGTTCATTTTTTATGCATTAATCACAATTCTCTTCATAAAAAAATGACAGAAAACAAACATATGTCCATCTATTCTCTGCCATTCTCATGATAATTGTAAAATACAGGAGGGGGTGTATTTTAATTTTTCCCTTTCCGCGCCTCCAGAAATCAATCCAGAAGATTGGTCATACTCTTTAAGCTGATAGCCAGAGTAGAGGTATTGTGGAGCATAGCTGATGTGGCCGGGGTTATGACGCCTCCCACTCCCAGGAGTATAAGACCCAGGTTGAATCCGATGACAAACCGGTAGTTCCGGTCAATCCGGTCCATGAGTCCCCGGCTGATGGCCCTCAGTGTCACCAGCTGGAACAGATTGTCCTCAGAGATGGTGATATCCGCTATCTCCCTGGCAATCTCAGCCCCTTCGCTGATGGCAATTCCCGCGTCAGCGGCCGACAGTGCCGGCGAATCATTGATTCCGTCGCCAATCATAATGACCCTGCGGCCCTTCTTCTTTTCTTCGTCCACAAACCGGGCCTTGTCTTCGGGAAGGACCTCTGAATAATACTCATCCACTCCCACACGTCCGGCAATGGCGGCTGCCGTGCGCTCACTGTCCCCCGTCATCATGACAATCTTGGTGATTCCCTGTCTGTGAAGGGCGGTGACAACCCCATCCGCCTCATCCCTCAACGGGTCCTCAATGCAGATCACGGCTGCCAGGCTTCCGCCGATAGCCAGATAGAGGTGGGAATATTCCACAGGAAGCCTGTCAAACACCTCCTTCTTATCCTCCGGTATCCTGCATCCCTCATCTTCAAATACAAAGTGATAGCTTCCAATCACCACCCTCTCATGGTCTACATAGGTTGCTATGCCGTGGGCCACGATGTAGTCCACCCTGGAATGCATCTCCTTGTGGACCAGCCCGCGTTTCACTGCCTCGTGTACCACCGCGTTGGCCATGGAGTGGGGGAAATGTTCCTCCAGGCAGGCCGCAATCCGCAGCAGCTCATCCTTTTTCATACCATTGAACACCACCACATCCGCCACCTGCGGCCTGGCCTTTGTCAGGGTTCCTGTCTTGTCAAAGACAATGGTGCGGGCAGCAGCCACTGCCTCCATGTACTTGCCGCCCTTTACCGTAATATGGTAGCTGCCGGCCTCCCGCATGGCAGAGAGCACGGACAGGGGCATGGCCAGCTTCAATGCGCAGGAGAAATCCACCATCAGAATGGACAGGGCTTTTGTCACATTGCGGGTCAGCAGCCACGTGAGGACGGTTCCGCCCAGACTCCAGGGAACCAACGCGTCCGCCAGAGTGGCTGCCCTGTCTTCTGCCGTGGACTTAAGCTGCTCCGACTCCTCAATCATGGTCACAATCCGTTCAAACCGGGTGTCGCCTGCCGCCTTCCTGACCCGAAGGGTAATCTCTCCCTCTTCAACGGCTGTTCCCGCGTACACGTAGGAGCCTTCCCCCTTCCTGACCGGCGCTGACTCTCCTGTCATGGAAGCCTGGTTCACCATGGCGTCCCCGGAAGTGACCACGCCGTCCAGAGGAATCACATTTCCCATATGGACCGTTACCAGGTCTCCCTCCCGGATCTTTGAAACAGGGACCAGGACCTCTGTTCCGTCCACCTTCTGCCATACCCTGGAAATATTTAAGGACATGCTTCTGGCAAGGTCGCTCACTGACTTTTTGTGGGTCCATTCTTCCAGAAGCTCCCCTATTCCCAGGAGGAACATAACAGAACCAGCCGTGTCAAAATCCCTTCTCAGAACAGACACGGCAATGGCCGTGGCGTCCAGCGCCTCCACCTCCAGCTTCCCCCTGAGCAGACAGCGGATTCCCTTCAGCAGATACCGGATGGAGAGGACTGCCGTATAGACGGCCCGGACAGGCGGCGGCAGGAAGGACTTGGTAAACGCCCGCGCCATCACCTTCTGAACCAGCCTCTCCTTGTATTCACGGTTCAGGGCTCTGCCGCTGTTCTTCGGCACCAGCTCCCGTATCCGCTCATTATCATAAGAAAACCCCTGTATTCCCTCCAGGATTTCCCCGCGGCTGCCCTCATACACCACCGCGGCATCCGCTGTCCTCTCGTATACCCTGACATCCTTTACCCCGGGAAGGGTACAGAGATAATAATGCAGCAAATCAGCCTGCCGTATGCTCATTTCCTTCTGATAAAAATGAACCCTGACCCTTCCCCTTATCTCATGTCTAATTACAAACTTCATTGTTTCAGGCTCCTTTTCCCAACTGACTCAGACACATTTTAACAGTAAATGAAAAAATTACCGCCCGGAGATATCCTTCCCCAGGCGGATTGTACATTACGCTGTAACCGTATCAGCAGAAGCTGTCTCATCTTCCTTCAAATCTTCCGAGGTCTGCTCCGGGGCTTCCTCCCCGCTTTCATCCTCAAATACGTCCTCCCGGCAGCGCTGCGCGTTGATTTCCCTGGCCTCTGCCAGGATGTCCTCAGCGTTCTCCTGAATATTGGTGGCGGTGGTCATCACACAGTCCTTAGCCCTTAATCCGGCTGCCAGACAATTGATATAAAACCTCTTGGCATCATCACTTCCCAGAATCTTCACGCCTGCTGTTCCGAACAGAACGCCGCCTAAGAAAAGACCTATTTTCTTACATTTAAAACAATCAATCATTCTCTTTGTCCTCCTACTTATGCTTATAGCCTGTGTAAACCGTCATCGCCAGACAGAATACCATGGCCCAAGCCCAGAATCTGTGATTTTTCATCTTACGTTACATCCTTTACGTAAACATTTGCTTAATTAGTCTCCCGGGACCGGGTATCTTCTTCCTTATCAGACACAAAAGAATATTGATAAGAACGAGTCAGGACACCAATCTCCTCCAGCGTGCTTACAGTCCTGTACACGGTGGCCATCCCCAGCTTCGTGTCCCGTTTCCGCGCTTCATAGAAAATCTCCTTGCAGTTTGTCCAGTTTCCCTCCAGAATAACATCCAGGAGCATCCTGCGCTGCTGCGTAATCCGCATTCCCCTCTTCTGAAACTCGTCTATCACCTGTTCCTTCTGCCACATGTCGGTTCCCTCCTCACCTGCAATCGGCCAAATCGGAATGTGTCCGGAAGATACCTGCACAAGCATTTCCGGACACATCTGCCCCCCAGGCCTGCCGCAGCCGGACTGTCCAGGGACCATTTCCGCCTGCATCAGGGCTGTTATGATGCTGTCTTTGTCTTTACATTCACATTAAGGGAATTGCTCTCTTTGTACGGTCTTACCAGCAAATAGATGAATCCGGCCACGGCTGCAATTGCCACGACGGTTCCGATTCCAAAGGTTCCTGTTGTAAACCAGCTGCCAAACTGGTATATGCACAGCGCCACCACATATGCGAGTACAGTCTGATAACCGATTGCAAACCAGGTCCACCTCGCATTGTTCATCTCACGCTTAATAGCGCCCATGGCCGCAAAGCAGGGTGCGCACAGCAGGTTGAACACCAGGAAGGAATACGCGCTGACAGCTGTAAAGCTTTGGGCCAGTGTTCCCCAGATTTCAGCTCCGTCCTCAGCCACTTCCGCAAAGCCGTAGAGAATACCGAAGGTACCGACTACATTTTCCTTTGCAACCAGACCTGTGATGGCCGCCACAGCAGCCTGCCAGTTCCCCCATCCAAGAGGAGCGAATATCCAGGCAATGGCCTGGCCGATTAACGCCAGAATTCCGTCCGACAAATCCTCCACCATTCCAAAGTGTCCGTCCACAAAGCCAAAGCCGGATGTAAACCAAACAAAAATGGTGGACAGCAGAATTACGGTTCCCGCCTTTTTAATAAAGGACCAGCCTCTCTCCCACATGCTGCGCAGAACATTCGACACGGTTGGAAGGTGGTAAGCAGGAAGCTCCATTACGAACGGCGCCGGGTCACCTGCAAACATTTTTGTCTTCTTTAAGATGATGCCGGAGCAGATGATGGCCGCGATTCCTACGAAATAGGCACTGGGCGCTACCCAGGAAGCGCCTCCGAACAATGCTCCCGCAAACAGCGCAATAATGGGCAGCTTTGCTCCGCAGGGAATGAAGGTGGTGGTCATGACGGTCATTTTGCGGTCCCTGTCATTCTCAATGGTACGGGAAGCCATGATGCCCGGAACGCCGCAGCCGGTTCCAATCAGCATGGGGATAAAGGACTTTCCTGACAATCCGAACTTGCGGAAAATTCTGTCCATGATAAATGCCACCCTGGCCATGTAACCGCAGGACTCAAGGAATGCAAGGAAAATAAACAGCACCAGCATCTGGGGCACGAAGCCAAGCACAGCGCCCACACCTGCCACAATACCGTCTAATATCAGGCTGGAAAGCCAGTCGGCACAGCCGACAGCCGTGAGGAATCCCTCCACAATAACAGGTACGCCCGGCACTTCCAGTCCCAACAGGCTCCATCCCTCCCCAAACACGCCGTCGTTCGCCCAGTCAGTGGCCCAGGTACCCACGGTGGTAACTGAAACATAGTAGACAACCCACATTACTGCCGCAAAAATCGGGAGCGCCAGGAAACGGTTGGTGACGATATGGTCAATCTTGTCGGAGACGCTCATCTTCTCCCTGCTCTTCTTTGTATAACACCTGCCAATAACGGATGTGATATATGTGTAGCGCTCATTGGTGATGATGCTCTCAGCGTCATCGTCCGCGGCATCCTCCATGCGCGCTATGATGCTTCCCACATCCGGAACTACGGTCATCTGCGCCGCTATCTTGTCATCCCGTTCAAACAGCTTGATGGCATAGAAGCGCTTCTGCGCCTCAGGCACATTGCCGCCGACGCACCGCTCGATTTCCTCCAGGGCTGCCTCCACATCGGCGGAGAACTTGTGTACAGCCGCAGTCGCCCTGCTGTCCCTTGCAAGCTCCACCGCCTTGTTGGCGGCCTCCATGATACCGGTACCCTTTAATGCGGAAATCTCCACCACAGGACAGCCCAGCTCCCTGCTCAGGGCCTGAATGTTAATCTGGTCCCCGCTCTTTTTAACCACATCCATCATGTTGACAGCCATCAGCACGGGAATTCCCAGCTCCATCAGCTGGGTGGTCAGGTACAGGTTCCGCTCCAGGTTGGTTCCGTCCACAATGTTTAGGATGGCATCCGGGCGCTCGGTAATCAGGTAGTTCCTGGCAACCACCTCTTCCAGCGTGTAAGGCGACAGTGAATAAATACCGGGAAGGTCCATGATAATGACATCCTTATTCCCCTTAAGCTTGCCCTCCTTCTTTTCCACCGTGACACCGGGCCAGTTTCCTACAAACTGATTGGACCCGGTAAGACCGTTGAACAGCGTGGTCTTTCCGCAGTTGGGATTACCGGCCAAAGCAATTTTGATTGACATTTTCATATCCTCCTCATTCTCTTATTGAGAAAATTTATCAATAAATTAGTTATGACTAACTCAATCTTTTAAAAAAAGCAGTTCCTACTGCACTTCAATCATCTCGGCATCCGCTTTCCTTAAGGACAGCTCATAGCCCCTTACATTCACTTCCACAGGATCCCCCAGAGGCGCCACCTTGCGGACATATACTTCCGTCCCTTTTGTAATACCCATATCCATGATACGGCGTTTTACAGCCCCTTCTCCGTGAAGTTTAACAACCGTTACCGTGCTTTTGCATTTTACTTCCTTCAATGTGCGCATCTTATTAATGCTCCTTTCCTTCTCATACCTGCGGCCATTTTACACCATAATCTTATTGGCCATCTCTTTGCTTATGGCAACCCTTGATTCCTTTACATTGACAATCACATTGCCATTGTTAGCAGAAACAACAGTCACACTCGCTCCCGGTACGAATCCCATGTTCTCCAGATGACGCCTTACCTCTTCCTTGCCGCCCACCCGGACTATGGATGCCTCAGTACCTTCTTTTACCAATGTCAACGGCATACCCATCACTCCTCTTTCTGAACCTGATGTGATTCTGTTCCCTATATCCATATTGCAGCTGGAAAGTTATGGCATCCTAACTGCAAATTTAGGTTAGCACCAGTTAACCGAAATGTCAATAATTTTTTTCAATTTAATTGCGGTTTTTTTTGCGATTTCAGCCCCGCTGCCAATTTGCGTTTCCTCTCAGGATATGATAAAATAGAAAACAGCTGCCGCAGACTTAGAACTAACTAATGTTTATCAGTGGGAGGATTTGATTAAATTGAAAATACAGGAATCAGCTGAAAATTATCTGGAAACAATCTTGATTTTAAGCCACCGAAACCCCTATGTCCGCTCCATCGACATCGCCAACGAGCTGTCATTTTCCAAGCCCAGCGTCAGCGTGGCCATGAAGAATCTGCGCGAAAACGGTTATATCCTCATGGATGACCAGGGCCATATCACCCTCAGCAGCATTGGAAAAGAAATCGCCGAGACCATGTATGAACGCCACACCATGCTTTCCCAGTGGCTCATGTACCTTGGCGTGGACGAGCAGACAGCCGTGGAGGATGCGTGCCGCATTGAACATGTGGTCAGCGCCGAAAGCTTCCGGGCCATCAAGGACCATATCACCAATGGGCATGAGCTTCCGGGAGACAACGCATAAGACACGCCGTCAGGAACATTCACAAAAACACAGCGCTTACCGGCCATATCGTGCGGAGGCGCCGTGTCTTTTTTATGCTTTCTCACTGTCTCTACCGCTGTTCTTTCTGATATTCTCTCCGGGGTCCCTGACTTTCTTCCGGGTTTCCCGGCCCGTCCGTCCTTATATACACACTCTCCGGCCGTCCCTTGGTGGTGGTCCTGGTCTTATACGCAATCTTTAGATACCCCTCCTGCTCCAGTACCGCCAGAAAACGGTTGGCGCTCCGTTTGGTGATTCCCAGTCTGAGCGCCAGGGTTCTGGCTGTAATTTCCTGCTTTTCGGAGGCGCTGATGGCAGTGAATATTTTCTTTACTGTCAGGGGCGAAAGCCTGGACTGTACGTCCAGCACCTCGCTGTTGTCCACATTCATGAGCAGCTGGCCGCAGTCCCCCATGGGACCGATGATCTGCTCCCTCTCATTGATCAGGTATGCCAGAGACTGCTTAAGTTCAGCCTCGTGGCAGGCGTCAAGAGCATTTAATCTGGCCTGGGAAAGGCTGTTTCCAAGACCGCAGCCGATACTGAAACGGGCGGACAGCTTTTTCTCCCTCAGAAACGGACTCAGACGGTCCTCCTTAAAATCTCCGGTCCAGCCCGACACATGTTTCTTGGTGGACACGATTTCCAGCCCGTAATGGCGCCGGTGGACCGAACAGTCAATCATGGATGCCCCTATAAATTCAATCACCAGATTTTCAAGCCTCATATAATCATAATCCAGCCCCTGGAACATCTCGCCGCCGGAACCGTTTTCCGACAGCTTCACAATGATGACTCCCGGTATCTGCTCCTCAAGCTTCCTGCGCTCAATCTCGTCGAGAAGCTTGTCACACATCTCCCCCACATACTGCTTGCTGGGGAAAGGGAAGTAGACCTTAACGCCGGCCTTCTGCAGTGCCGGCACAATGCTGGAAAACCGCGTGACGGATAAATCAATCTTTCCTTCCTCCCACAGCTTCACATGTTTCCTGTACTCCTCCTGCTCAATCCCAAGCATCCGATCCATGTCAAACTCATCCTCTGAAAGCTCCCGGATATCAGGCATGGGGCTGCGCCCCTCCACAAAATCCTTAAGGCCCACGCCGAAGATCTCCACAATATCAGCGTAAACTCTAGTAAAATCCAGGTTCCTGTTCTCATTTAACAGCTGCAGGAATAAACGGTACAGGGCAGCCTCATCCGTGTTGAAAAAACAGATAGGGCGTTTCTCTTCTTTATAATAAAGATGTATCATATGCGCAGGAAAACTGCCGGAGGTTAGAATGCCGTCAAACTCCTCCGTAACATTTTTATGGATATGCTGTATATCCGAAAATGTCTTATACGTAAATATGCAATAATCAAAGTCCCGGTCCGCAAGCATAGACTGGAGAAACTCCTTTATATATTCTGTTGCGATGACTGCAATCTTCCTCTTCAATTTCATTCCTCCCCAAACCGCTCTGTCTCCTATCTTAACATAGCAGCGGGAAATCCGCATCCTCCAAATGAAAAAATCTCTTGTTTTTTGTCAATCATACATAAAAATCTTTTTCCCATCTTGACATTCATTGTCTTTTTTGTCATAATAAAGACAAGTCTTTATATAGTCTTTTTATACTCAAGGAGGGCACTACGATGAACCAATTCTTACGACGAGCAACGGAACTTGAACCTCAGATGCAAAAGGACCGGCGCTACCTGCATCAGCACGCCGAAGCGGGAGAGCACCTGCCCGGCACAACCAAGTATGTCATGGAACGGCTTGCTTCCATTGGGCTATCCCCGCATGAAATCTGCGACTCGGGCGTCACTGCCCTGATTGAGGGCAGCCGCCCCGGCAAGACCATTCTCCTCAGGGCTGACATGGACGCGCTCCCCATGAAAGAATCCAACAGCCTTCCCTTTCAGACGGTCACGGACGCGGCCCACAACTGCGGCCATGACATACATACCGCCATGCTTCTTGCGGCTGCCCAGATTCTGTACGAGCGCAGGGATGAGCTCTGCGGCAGCGTCAAGCTGATGTTCCAGCCAGCGGAAGAGGTCTTTACGGGTTCCGAAAACATGATTAAGGCCGGGCTTCTTTCCAATCCCACAGTGGATGCCGCCATGGGCATGCATGTGATGTTAGATACCCCGGTTCCCTCCCTCAACTATGGCACAGGCTTCATGACGTCCTCCTGCGACGGTTTTAAAATCACGGTAAAAGGCGTGGGCTGTCATGGCGCCATGCCCCATATGGGTATTGACCCCATCAATGTGGGCTTCCATATTTACAGCGCCTTCCAGAATCTCATAGCCAGGGAATGCGACCCGGGCGAGAAGGCAAGCCTTACTCTGGGCGCGTTTAATGCAGGATCCACATCCAACATTATTCCTGACAGCGCCGTGCTCATGGGCACCCTGCGCACCTATAATAAGGATCTGCGCGCCAGGCTGGTAAAAAGGATGCATGAGATTACAGAATACATGGGAAAAGTCTTTGGAGTGGCGGTTGAATACGAATCCCTCTCCGATGTGCCCTCCACCTACTCTGACCCGGACCTTACCAGGGAGCTGGCAGGATATGCCGCCGAGGTGGCGCCTGATTTCATTAAACATACGGATTACTCCGTCACACCTTCTGATGACTTTGCCCGCGTGTCCGAAAAGGTCCCTACTGTCTACTTCATGATAGGATGCGGGGTGGATGGATGCACGGTCCAGCACCACAATCCGGGCGTATTATTTGATGAAACCGTCATGCCCTACGGGGCCGCAGTACACGCAGCCTGTGCATTTAACTGGCTGAACAGGAGGAACGCATAATGGAACGCAAAAAAATATATTATGGCTGGTTTGTTGTTTTTGGATGTCTCATGATTACATGTACCATGGTGCCCCCCATCATGGCGCTCAGCAATAAATTTCTGATTCAGGTCACGGGTGAGCTTCAGATTTCCAGAAGCGCCTTTACCCTGGCCAATACCATTCTCCAGGGTCTGGGTATCTTCCTGTCCCCCATTGTGTCGGCCAGACTTGCAAGAGGCAACATGAAACGGATTCAGACCGTCAGCATTATTGGCTTTGTCCTTTCCTACGCTTCCTTCTCCCTTGCCACCAACGTGATTCATCTATACATTTCCTCCTTTTTTACCGGTGTTTTCTTCTTAAACGCCTCCCTGATTCCGGTAAGCATGATGATTACCAACTGGTTTGTCAAAAAGAGAGGACTTGCCATGAGCATAGCCATGGCAGGAATCGGCGTGGGCGGCACCATCTTCAGTCCTGTCATTACATGGCTGCTGGGGGCCTATGGCTGGAGGAGCACCTACCGAATCATGGCTCTCATTATCCTGGTACTGGCCCTTCCCGCTGCCCTGTTCATCCTCAGGAAACGTCCGGAGGACATGGGACTCTTACCCTACGGCAGCGAGGATGCCGCCATACAGGATGCCGCCTCCAAACGTATTCCCAAAAAGGCAGACATTGTATTTCCGCTCAGCGTGAAAGAATCCAGGACAAAGCTGTTCTTCATCCTTTTCATCTTCGGCATGCTGTGCAACGGGCTGATTAATACCGGCTCCCTGGGCCACTTCCCTCCGGCTATCGAGGAACTTCAGGGCCCCCAGGTACAGGCTTTAATCATCTCCATGTATTCCATGATTGGTATTTTCGGCAAGCTGGTTCTGGGATGGCTCAATGACAGGTTCGGAGTTGTGGCCAGCACTGCCTTTGGATGCATCACCTTTGCCCTCTCCTTTATCTTCATCCTGTTTGGGCAGAATATCAGCATGCTCTACATCATGGCCTTCCTTTTCGGCCTGGGAGATGCCATCGGCACCGTGACCCCTCCTCTTATTACCTCCGCCATCTTTGGCGCTGAAAAATACGGCGAGGCATACGGAATCGCCAACAGCTTTACACAAATCGGCCTTTCCCTGGGAGCGCTCATGGTGGCAGCCGTATATGACACCAGCGGCTCCTACAAATACGCCTGGATTCTCCTTATTATCCTGACCCTGGGTGCCTTCGCGGGCTGGGTGGGCGCGTACGCGGTATCCAGAAAGTACTGTCAAAAATCAGTGGCGGACAATACGTAAAATGCACAGGCCGCCCAATAAACCCGGAAGGCAATGGCTTCGGTGCGCGGACTGTCTCGGCGGATGGGTTGCCCTGTCTCTCAAATCCAGAATATCCAGAAGGGCAGCTGCCCATTGGCATGCATGTCCTCAACCGGGCCGTAACTGAACGCGTAATGGGTCACTGCCTTGGAAATAGCGTCAATATTTTCCCTTTTCGCACAGGCGGTGATTCCGTGTTCCGATTTCATTTTATTATAACCAGCCCCGGTAAAAAGACAAGTTAAAAGGCGGGACATTTATCGCATCCCGCCTTACGGCGCTGTTGTATCAGCACAAAGAACCTATAAAAGAGAATGTTCCTCCTCCAAAGGGAATAATATCATGAACACCCACCAGGTCCGCAACCGTTACCGTTTCATGGGAATCGGGCAGGACATATCCCCTGTGGTCTTTGCAGACGGGGTCAATGAGATGGGGTTCGGGGCGGCTGTCCTCTACTTCCCCGGCTATGCCCGGTATGATTCCCCGGACCCTGAGGATCCGTCCAGACCTGCCGTCGCAGCCCTGGAGCTCACCGGATTTCTCTTAGGCTTAAGCGCATCCGTGGAGGAAGCCGCATTCATTCTCCGCACCATCCGAATCGTTGGCGCCCAAGACTCCATAACCGGAACCATCGCCCCGCTCCACTGGCTTGCGGCGGACAGGACCGGCAAATCCATGGTCATTGAAAAGACAGCCGACGGCCTGCATCTCATGGATAACCCCATAGGCGTCCTCTCCAACAGTCCTGACTTCCAGTGGCACCTGACCAACCTGCGCAATTACATGAATCTCTCCTCCTCCCAGAATCAGTCACAGACCTGGGGCAGCCTGGAGCTGACCCCCTTAGGACAGGGCGCCGGCAGCTTTGGACTGCCCGGGGATTACACGCCTCCTTCCAGGTTTGTCAGGACTGCTTTTCTAAAGACCCACACACCCATTCCGGCAGGCAGGGAGGAAGCAGTGCTGGCCTGTTTCCATATAATGGAAAGTGTAAGCATACCAAAGGGCCCGGTCATCACCGGCCGGAATACGCCGGATTATACCCAATACACGGCCTTCATTAACCTTTCCTCCAGGGAATACTTCTTCAGGACCTACGACAACAGCTGCATCACCTCCGCATCACTGCCCGGCAATCCGGATACGGAAAGCGGCATGAAATCGCTGGCGGTCCTCAATCAGCCTGCCGCCTTCTGCCGGTTATCCGAGTCTCTGGGCACGTTCTGACACCTGGCAGAGATATTCCGCATCCACCGGCTTGGTCACAAAGCCGTCCATCCCGGCCTCTGCTGCCGCATCCGCATCTTCCTGAAAGGAATTAGCCGTCATAGCTATGACAGGGATGGAAGATGCATCCTGTCTCTGCATCCCCCTGATGGCCCGGCAGGCCTCCAGGCCGTTCATCTCATGCATCTGGATATCCATGAGAATAGCCTGATAGGTCCCGGGGCTGTTCCGGACAAACAATTCCACAGCCCGTTTTCCATATTCCGCCCTGTGCACACTGGCTCTCTTTGTCTTCAGAAGCTCAATGGCTATCTCCGCATTCAGGTCATTATCCTCGGCCAGAAGGATGTTCAATTCCGGAATCATGTCAGCCGCGATTGTCTCAACATACTCATACTGCCAGCCCTTATATTTTGCTATCTCAGTCCGGCCTCCCTCAGCATCCAGGCAATCCTGGCGCTTTCCTCCAGCTCTTCCAGACAGTAAAAAGCGTCCATCAAATTTTTTCCCGGCACCACTGCCCCGTGCTGCTTCAGCAGATAGCCGTCGCTGTCCATCACACGCTGCCCAAAAGCGTCAAACAGTGCCTGGGAGCCTGGCTTTTCGTAGGGAATCACCCCCACCTTACCCAGCTTCATCTTCAGATACGAGGTATGGTCCGGGATTGCGTCTGTTTCGTCCTCAGCCGGCACAAAGCTCCACAGCACCCCATAGGTGCCATGAGTATGCAGGACCGCGCCTGTTCCCGGCTTTTTCTGGTATACCTTCAGATGCAGGGGCCATTCCTTGCTGGGCTTGCTGCTGCTCAGACATTCTCCGTTCATATCCATGACTGCAAATTCATCCTCTTTCAGGGTTCCAAAGCAGCTTCCGCTCTGGCTGATGTACATCCTTCCATCATGGAAAAAACTCATATTAGCCGATGAACCGGCTGTCTTGTTCCTCTCAAACAGACTCCTTCCAATCCAGACCGCGTCCTTTAATTTCTGAGCCAATTCCTTGTCCATCATTTTCCTTCCTCCATCCGCGTCATCTCCAACACTTTTATAAAAAACTCTTCCTGCCCGAAATTCCCGGACTTTAATACAAGGCGAAGCGTCTCATTCTCCATGGGCACCATGACCGGCACTCCGGGCGCCACGCTGGCGCCAATCTGGTAGGAAGAAAATCCCAGGCGTTTTGTCACCGCACCGGAGGTCTCTCCCCCTGCCACCACCACTCTCCTGATTCCATGGGCCACTGCCCGCTCCGCCAGCTTGGCGGCTGCCTGTTCCAGCATCTCTGCCACGCGCTCCTGCCCGTATTGCTGCACTTCCTTCACATTTCGGGCTGTATCAGAGCTGTACACCAGAACCGGAATTCCCCAGTTTTCTCTCACAAACTTCCACGCGTCCTCCAAAGTCTCCCTGCCCTCAAGCATGGCCACAGGGTCCATCTTATAGCTGAGTCCGCCGTGGGCCCGGAAATAGTCAATCTGCCCCAGGGTAGCCTTGGAACAGCTTCCCGCAAGCAGAATGGCGGATCCCTCTGCCTGAATATCAAGCTCCGGCAGCATCTCCTGCCGGCTGCTCAGCCGTTTTGCCAGCGGCTCCAGAATCCCGCTTCCGCCTGTCAGCAGGGCCAGATCCCCGAACAGCTCCACAATCCGTTCCCCATCCTCCATATCCCGGTAATCCGGTATCACATAGAAATGCTCCTGCCTGTCCTCCTGTTCCGTAAGCATGGCGCGGATTTCATCTGCCGGCCCGTCCATCTGCTCCTTCCAGAGCTCCACACATGGGTACTTGCTCTGGGGCTTCATCAGGCCGGCGATTCTGGAGTCCCACATGGGAGTCAGAGGATGGTTCTTCATGGGGCTCTCATGCAAAGGCACACCGCCAACATACAGTTCCCCGTTTCTTACCACACGCCCGTTGACAGGCAGGGCCGGGCACAGTACCGTATAGGACACCCCAAGGAATTCCATGGCGGCGTCCGCAACAGGACCAATATTTCCCTCTGGAGTAGAGTCAAAGGTGGAACAGTATTTCAGATAAAATTTCTCCACGCCCTGCTCCTTCAGCCAGCCAAGGGACCGCATGGTATCCGCCACTGCTTCCCCGGTATCCTGGGTCCTGGATTTAAGCGCTATCACAATGGCCTGTATTCCCTCCGCAATCCTGCTTTCTTTTGCCGGAATCCCGTTAAAGAGCTGGACCGACATGCCTCCCTTTACCAAAAATGAAGCCGCGTCGCTGGCACCTGTAAAATCATCGGCTACACATCCGAATATCGGCATAGTTTACCTCCTGTCATCATGAAAAGATATATTATACAATAATACCAGCAAATTTCATGCCAGCATAAATCACAACCTTCCTGCTTTGTTATTCATCCTTATATGTTGCAAAACCGTTGACCAAACTGTTGCATTATTGTAGAATCGAAACAGCAGCAACTGTACCATCCGCCATAGGAGGCCCGCCATGATTCATATACTATTCATTGTACCATATCCCGAACTTCGGGAAAAGGTTGAGTATGTCTTAGACAACCATCCTGAAAACAAACGAATTTCCGCCAACATACAGGTATTGACAGTTGACCAGATTTCACGGATTAATGCAGGAAGCTACGATGCTGTCATCGCCCGGGGGTTCAGTGCCAAACAGTTGAAAGCCATGCATCCCCAGACTCCCGTTATCGACCTGGCCATTTCCGGTTATGATATCATACGCACGGTCGCTGAATGCCGCAAAGATTTTAATTCCACACAGATTGCCATCTGCGGATTTTACGGAAAAATATACGAAGCCTCCGACATATGCAAGCTGCTAGTACAGCATTGCCAAAATAATAATGAATAGACGTTGCTTTTTTATTGTA
>ERZ791895.408-NODE-408-length-33580-cov-50.790515_pt1 | contig 33580 bp, 33 predicted proteins | sample MGYA00510153_ERZ791895 | MGnify/ENA primary metagenome ERZ791895 (study PRJEB30046, sample SAMN00792064) | human gut metagenome | study: EMG produced TPA metagenomics assembly of the A metagenome-wide association study of gut microbiota in type 2... | reverse complement strand
CAATCCTGGAAAGAGCAATGACAGGGCGGCCAAGATAACGGCTGACATATTTAATAATGGATTCTGGGTCGCAAAGATTGGGCTTGGCATAAACGTAGAATCCATTTCTGTCCCTATGGTAAACGGCGGCTTTCATCTTTTTAAAAGAGGGACCGATGCGTTTTTCCAGTTTATTTAACAAAACAGTCTGAAAGGATTTACGGAGGTAGGAATAATTGAAATATGTGACCTTGCGCCAGACACCATCATCAGAAAACCCGCCTTCGGTAAGGAGACAGTGGATGTGTGGATTCCAACCGAGAGGGCGACCGAAGGTATGAAGGACACAGATAAACCCAGGGACAAAGTTTTTGGATTTGTTCAGGGAGAAAAAATATTCTTTGATGACATCAGAAACAGCCTCGAAAAGGCAGTTAAGCAGAGTGCGGTCTTCGAGGAAAAAGCGGCGGAGGGATTCGTCAATGGTGAAGACGAGATGGCGATGGGTACACTGTATTAATTTAAAAGACATAGCGGTAGACCTGTCATTGGAATACTTAGCGCCGCAGGAGGGGCAAAACTTGGAGTGGCAGCGGAAAGGAACGAACTTGAGGTTACCGCAATGGGGACAGCCATACATGGCGCCACCATAAGAAGGATCCCCGCAGTTAATGACCTTATCAATGTTTTCCATGACGACAGGTCTGGGTTTTATATCGTATTCAATGATTTCGTAATAGTCTCTGAGCATCTTCTGAATCACATTCATGAGATTATTATGGAATAAAATGACGCAAAAAACAAGCCCTAATTCCCCTCATGAATGAGGGGCTAGGGGAGTTGAGGCGCCGAAGGCACTTTTTTGTTAACTTATCATAGAAGATCTCAATTTACAGACTTTTTTTCATACCCTCCAATCATCTATTTTGATGATTTTGCGACACTCTCAACTGCCCTCTTTTTACGTTCAATTGCTTATACCAACTCCTCCAAAAGGGAACTTCCAATGGTTCCTTCCGGCATACCCACTCCAAAATTCCCGGCAATGGTCGCTCCCACCGCTCCAAAGGAATCTGTCTCTGCCAGCTTGCCGGCTCCTTTAAACTGTTTAGAATAAATCAGAAGCGGAACCTGCTCCCTGGTGTGGTCCGTACCAGAATAGGTGGGATCATTGCCATGGTCGGCCGTAATCATCAGAAGATCCTCCTCACCCAGTCCGTCCAGCGCTTCTCCCAGCTTCTCGTCAAAACGCTCCACTTCCTTTGCGTACCCTTCCGGATTCCTTCGATGTCCCCACAGGGCATCGAAATCCACCAGATTGATAAAGCACAGTCCCTCAAAATCCTCATTCTTAATTATATCCACGGTCTGTTCCATGCCGTGAACCGAACTTTTGGACTTGTATGCCTTTGTGATTCCCTCTCCGTCAAAAATATCGCGGATCTTGCCCACGGAGATCACCTCAAATCCATGATCCTTTAACGCGTCCAGGGCTGTCCTGCCGGTAGGCTTAAGCGCATAGTCATGGCGGTTGCTGGTCCGTTTGAACTCGCCTTTTTTCCTGCCTACATATGGTCTGGCTATCACACGGCCCACTCTCCATTCATCCTTCATGGTCAGCTCACGCGCGATCTCGCAGCACCGGTACAACTCATCCAGTCCGAATGTCTCCTCATTGCCGCAGATCTGCAGCACGGAATCCGCCGATGTATACACAATCATATGGCCCGTAGCGATCTCTTCCTCCGCCAGCTCATCCAGGATCTCAGTCCCGCTGGAGCTTTTATTTCCGATCACCTTGTGTCCGGTACGCTTTTCCAGCTCATCGATGAGTTCTTTGGGAAAGCCCGTCTCAGTAAATGTTACAAACGGCTTCACTGTCTTGATCCCCATCAGCTCCCAGTGGCCCGTCATGGTATCCTTGCCGCAGCTCTCCTCATTCATAACCGTATAATATCCCACAGGCTGTGTTACAGCATCCACGCCCTTTAAGGGGCGCAGGTTGGCAAGTCCAAGGCGCCTAAGGTTGGGAATCTCCCAATGATCCACACTGTCCGCAATATGCCCCATGGTATCAGCGCCCTGATCTCCATAGTCCTTTGCGTCCTTTCCGTTTCCAGCGCCAAATGAATCCACTACAATCACAAATATTCGCTTAAATTTCCCCATTTTGTTCTCCTATCCAACAATCCAATTACTCTGCCATCATAGCCGCCGTCTTCAGCGCAACCTTCATCATGCTGCCGAATGCCTCCTGGCGTTCCTCCACGGTGGCCTTTTCCCCGGTTGTAAAGGAGTCGGATATAGTCAGCAGGCAGGCAGCCTTTTTCCCCAGTACCTTTGCGTTGTGGAACAGGGCAAAACTCTCCATCTCCACGCACTCACTGCCGTGCTTCGCATAAATCTCCTGAAAGCTGTCCATTCCCGGCTCACTGTAAAATACGTCACTGGAGTGGATCTTAGCCGGTATCACTTCGATTCCTGATACCTTTCCCGCTTCCAGAATCGCCTGGTTCAGCTCCGGATCCGGATATTTTATATCTGCCTCATCCCCGTTCTGGGTCCTGCTAAAGCTGGATTCACTCCAGCACTCCTCTGCCAGAACCACATCGTACAGTTTAAGCCTCTCGCTGTAAGCGCCTGCGGATCCGATGCGGATGATCCGTTCCACCCCGTACTGTGAGAACAGCTCATAGGAATAAATACCGATACTGGGCATCCCCATTCCGCTGGCCATAACAGTCACTTCTTTTCCCTCAAATTTTCCTGTAAACGCATAGATATTGCGCACCTTGCTCACTAATTTTACGTCAGTCAGCCAATTCTTTGCGATAAATTCCGCCCGTAACGGATCTCCCGGCATCAATACGGTTTTGGCAATCTCCCCTGGCATTGCGCTTATGTGTGGTGTTCCCATAATAAATAACCTCCTCTTTCTCTTGCAATTCATATGTTTTTATTTTAAACTCAATATATGGAATTAAAAATGCCAAATGTCACTTTTTAAGATAAATGAGGAATTTTTTATGATATGGGAACAAATATTGGAGGACTGTAAACAATACGACTGCTATCCCTCCGTCAAATCCTTCTTTTCCACCTGCCCGCCCCTGATCCGCAACTACCTGTCCGTCTGCGCGTTTCTCCCGGGGCAGATCCTCACCAAAGCGGGCACCCCATGTAGCACGGTCTATATCCTGATCTCCGGCCGTCTCCAGACCATCGAGGAGAAGGCCGGAGAGATGCCCTACAGTTTTTTTGACCTGGTACCATTTGATGTTCTGGGGGACTACGAGCTATTTTCCGAGGACGCGGAAAGCTTTGTGACCGTTCAGGTGCGGGAGCCTTCCGTATGTCTTACCCTGCCCGCAAGGTTCTATCTACAGTGGATCAGCACGGACAGCACCGCCCTGTTCTTCCGCACAAAGCTGCTTATGAAACAGCTCTCCCGTCAGCTCATCTCCAACCGCCGTTTTCTGCTTATGACCTATGAAGAACGCTGCATGTACATCATCTGCCAAGAAGCCCGCAGATCCCTCATGGCCAATGGTTCCTGCCGCTTCAAGCTGAACCGTGAGCTTCTGGCCGCCAAAACCGGCTGCTCCCTGCGCACCATCCACCGTCTGATGAAGGAGCTGGAGGAAAAGGAACTGATCGGACTGACCGGAGGCAGGGTAAATGTTACCCACGGGCAGTTAACCCGGCTGTTAAAGCTGCTGGACGCGCCTCTGTAAGGTCACGTATCACAAAAAATATCCCCATCCGGCAAACAACATAGACCGGATGGGGACATATGGTTGGGCCGTTGCAAAAGTAGATTAACCATCTACTGGAGCAATGGCTCCATTTTTGTACTCAAAAACAAAAAAACGGACTCCTAAGAGTCCGCCATCCGTGGTATAATAAAGTATGTCAAGTACAAAAGAATACCACAAAGATTATACCGAACTTGGGCGAACTTATCAACAGGTTTTGCCATTAAGTTTGGAAGGGTTGATTCCGAATGATGATTCTGTCCGACTGCTGAGACACGAATTGGAGGATTTCGATTACACTTTGCTGTATCAGGCTTACTCTGCCAAAGGCAGAAATCCTGCAGTGGACCCAAAGATCATGTTCAAGATTCTGCCCTATGCCTATTCCCAGACCATTTATTCTTCCAGAAAGATTGAAGCGGCCTGCCGCAGAGATAACAACTTTATGTGGCTGCTGGCCGGTCAGAAGGCCACCGATCACAGTACCATTGCGCGGTTTCGTACTGGATTTTTGGCTGCGGCCTGTGAGGACCTGTTTTTCCAAATGGTCCGCCGGCTGGCAGTCATGGGAGAATTGTCAAAAGAAATGGTATTTATTGATGGCACAAAGCTGGAAGTTTTTGCCAACAAATATACCTTTGTCTGGAAAAAATCGGTTGGCCGGTGGGAAGAAACCATGTTTGATAAAATCGTAGCGGCGGTAGAACTGGTAAACCAGGAGTATATCAAGTCCTTTACGGTAACAAGAGAAAGCCGGGCATCCGATTTGCAGGAGATTGTCGACTTTTTAGAAAAGACTGCCACAGAGCATGGGATTGCATTCGTACATGGACGTGGAAAACGAAAAACAATCCAACAACGTTATTACGAGCTGTTCCGGAGGTTTCTTGACCGTCAGCTGCTCTATGACCTGCACCATACCCGTTTTGGGAATCGCAACAGCTACTCCAAAACCGATGCGGAAGCAACGTTTATGCATATGAAGGATGACCATATGAGGAACGCCCAGCTCAAACCCGGTTATAACGTCCTGTGGATGTATGGGGACCCCACCACCCCTATGATGTGGCGGACCCATTTTATGGCAGAGTAGACGCCGGAAAACTGGCCGAACATCCAAGCTTTTCAGAAAAGTATGAAAATAAACCGTCCAATTACGCCTACTCTAAACAGTTTTGGCACTGTATGGATGGAATGGACTGGACGCAGATGAACCAGGTGCTGGCCAGAAGCTATGAACATGCAATGATGGTGGATGATGCCCTGGGACGTGTGGTTAAAAAGCTGGAGGACCTGTCTCTGTCTGAAAATACTCTGATTATCCTGACAGCGGATCATGGTGATATTGTAAGCGCGCATGGAGGTTTATTTAATAAAGAGACGCTTATGGTTGAGGAAACCATGAAAATACCGTTGGTAATGCGGTGGGATAATCTATCCCCTGCAAAGAGATATGCGGAGATTTTGCGTCGAATCTGGATTTGCCGGCTACTATCCTGGCCGCGGCAGACGTTAAGCCGGAATACGCGATGGATGGTGTCAATTTGCTCGGCGGACAGTCGCGTGAACATTTGATATGTGAAACCTTTGGCTGTTATAAAAGGGAATTTCAGCACAGAATGCTTAGATGGGGCAACTATAAGTATATTGCCCATGAGAACGATTTTGATGAATTTTATAATTTGAAAACAGATCCGTTTGAACTGCATAATCTGATTCACGAAACAGAATATTGCAGACAGCTTGAGGAGGCAAAAGCCAGGATGCTGGATACGGCGAAACAATATGGGGACAGCTTTACAGTGACGTGATATCTCTGATGCAGGAATTATCAGCATATTATGCCGTTGACGCTTCGCGAAATCTGGTGTATAATTTTGATAAATAATTTATCAATATTTACCATCGGGGAGAGGGCAAAGTGAAAGTAAAGGTAAAGGATATTGCGAAGGCGGCAGGGGTATCGCCAAGTACGGTTTCTCTTGTGTTGAATGACCGTCCGTCCAGAATTGCAGAGGATACGAAAGAGCATATCCTGCGCACTGCGAAAGAGATGCAGTTTCGGATGGAATCCGGCGTTGATTTCACCGAGTTTAAAAAAGTGAAGACGTTTGGTATGATTGTGCCGGATGAGATGAATTCTTTTTATCACAGAATGGCTGAGGAAACTGCAAAGCACGCGTTTTTGCATGGATATACGGTTTTCCAATGCTATACAAATGATGATATCCAGTGTTTTTATACGGCTCTTGAAGGGCTGATGGCTAAAAATGTGGACGGTCTGATTATTATTCCGCCAAGAACCATGGATAAGGAGAACGTCAAGCTGTTAAAGTCGCTGCAGAAAAATGGGATTCCCATGGTCCTGCTTGACCGGGCGGCGTATACGGTGTTCTGCGATTTTGTTACGGCGGATAACAAATACGGAGGACGCATTGCGACGGATTATCTGATCAGGCATGGACATACAAGAATCGGGTGTATGGTGGGGGATGCCAATGTATATACATCGAGAAAACGCGTGGACGGATATAAGGAGGCGCTGGCGGCGGCAAAGATTCCTTTTGACAGGGAGATTGTATATTATGGAAATTTTGATATTGAGACGGGCAGGGCAGGAGCGGCCGTACTGTTGGAGAAGGGCGTGACCGCTGTGGTGGCTGGAAACGATCTGATGGCATACGGAGTATATATTTATGCACGGGAACACCGGGTCTCCATACCGGAAGAATTATCGCTTATCGGCTATGATAATACGCGGCAGTGTATATTGATGGATGTTCCGCTGACCAGCGTGGACCAGAATACGGATATGATGGCTTCAAAGGTGGTTGAGTTGTTAATCCGTCGGATTGAGGAACCGCTGGAGGATGAGCAGGAGCCGGCGCGGAACTACTATTTCACGCCCTATGTGGTGGAGCGCTGTTCTGTGGCGGGAATTGATGGGAAAAAAGAATAAAAGTTTTATAGAGAGCCGGAAATGGGGAATGATACCTGTTTCCGGCTTTTTGAGTATGTTAAAACAAAATACGGCTAAAAAATTTATCAAATATTTTTCGTGAAATGAGTTGGATATAATGCTCGATAAATTTATAATAAAGACAGAAAAAATAGAGGAATACCCCAAAAATAGATGGATGAAAATAAATGATTCCGACTTTTTATTTTACGTTGACAATTTTAGATAAAATGTTATAATAAAAATACAAAAATATTTATCATAAATTTATCAAACGTTAGAGATAACCGTTAACCAATTAGAAAAAAGGAGAAAAGGTAAATGAAAAAAAGATTTTTTGCGGCAGCTTTATCAATTGCCATGGTAGGAACGCTTTTATCAGGATGCGGTATATCCACAAGCTCGTCAGAGAGTGACGCGCCGGGCGCGGCCGTTCAAAATGAGAAGGCGGATGAAGAAGGGCCGGATCTTAAAAATCGCGAGCAGCTTACATTCTGGTTTTGGGGAGCGGAGCCGTATGCACAGGAAGCGATGCAGAAATATGTGGCGGATAAATATAACAGTTCCCAGGATAAGTATGAACTTGCCCTGGAGTTCCGCCCTTCGGTGGATACAGATATGTCAACGGCGCTTGCGGCTAATCAGGGGCCTGACATTGTATACGGTTCCGGGCCGTCCTTTGTTATGCCGCTTGTGGCGGCAGGGAAGCTGGAACCCCTGGATACATATTCCGAACAGTATGGATGGAAGGACCGTATTTTGGAGCCGTATTATGAATCGGGCACAGTGAATGGAACACTTTACAGTCTGACCAGCGGAATCAGCACCATCGGTGTATTTTACAATAAAAAGGTTCTGGCGGACCACGGATGGGAGGTGCCGCAGACCATCGGCGACATGGAAAAAATTATGGATGAGGCGCTGGCAGAGGGGATGTATGCGTCCGTGACCGGCAATAAAGCATGGAAGCCGGTGAATGAGAACTACGCGTCCCTGTTCCTCACCCACATAGCCGGGCCGGAAGCCGTTTACAGATGCCTGAAGGGGGAGCAGCAGTGGAACAGCCCGGAAATCACAGCGGCGATTGAGAAATCCAAGGAATGGTGGGATAAGGATTACTTCGCTGGGGACGATTACATCAATCTGAACTACAGTGAATCATTACAGCTCCTGGCGGATGAGAAGTCTCCGTTTTTTATCGGTCCATCCATTGCGTACCAGTGGGCGGCCTCCTTCTTTACAGGGGATATGGCGGAGAACCTGGGCTTTATACCATTTCCTGCAACTGAAACAGTTCCGGATAAGACATATACAATCGGAACCTCCTGTACGTTGTCAATTAATGCCAATACCAGCCAGGAGCGCAAGGACGAGGCGGCAAAGGTCATTGATATGATGCTTCAGCCGGAGTTTATGCAGGAGATAACAGCTGTCTGGCCCGGTTATTGGGGAACGCCGTTAAAGGATCTTTCCGTCCTTGATACAACGGACATGGGCTACCTGTCAAAATCGTTTGTTGACATGATCCGCGACGTGTCGGAGGCAGTTAACAATGGTAATTTCGGATACTATGACAACGTGTTTTTCCCTGCGGCCACGCAGCAGGATATGGTCAATATCGAAGATGTATGGTATGACACGATTTCCGTATCTGACTATCTGGATAAAGTAGATAAGGATTTTAAAGAGGAATTTGATAAGGGACTTGTACCGCCCATACCAGCTCCGGCCATGAATTGATATAAAACTGACAGGAGGAATACTTTATGCGGCAAAGAAAAATGAACTGGAATTATATTCTGGTTGCCCCGGCCCTGCTAATCAGTATGTCAGTCATATTAATTCCCGGGCTTATGACCATTCTCTACTCGTTTACAGATTACAATGGCATTTCGCAGAACTTCAATTTTGTAGGATTTAAAAATTTCATTGAGCTTTTTCATGACAGGATTTTCTTTATCGCAATCCGCAACAATTTTATCTGGACTGTTTTATTTATTACAATACCTGTATTTATCGGGATGCTGGCAGCCATGCTCCTTCTCTCCAGAACAAAGACCAGAAGCATTTACCAGGTGGCGTTTCTGATTCCTTATGTACTGGCTCCTGCCGTCAATGCCATGCTCTGGCTGAACATTATATTCAGCCCTGTGGTTGGAATCATAGCGTTCCTTAAAAATTTTGGTATCGATTTTGGTTCTCCCCTTGCCAGCATGAAAAGCGCTATTTTTGCCTGCGCAAGTGTGGATATATGGCATTATTGGAGCTATCTGACCGTTATTTATCTGGCGGCCCTGCGGCAGACACCCATGGACCAGGTGGAGGCGGCCAGGATTGACGGATGCAACGGATGGCAGTTATTCCGTTACATTTACCTTCCCAATATCAGGTCAACCGTAAATCTGATGTTTGTGATGATTGTCATTGGCTCATTTCTGGCATTTGACTATATTAAGCTGCTCACCGCCGGAGGCCCCGCGCATTCCACGGAGGTTCTCGGCACCTATGCGTATTCCTTTGCTTTCAGCGAGATGAAGGTAGGAAAAGCAGCGGCAGTCGGTCTTTTTATGAGTTTCTTTGGTTTAATCGCGTCTTTGGTTTATACCAGGATGAGCCGCAAAGAAACCATGGATTAGGAGGAGAATATGGGAGCGTCTTCAATAAAGAAAAAAATCCTGGTCAATACCATGATTCATCTGGTTTTATTCCTGCTTTTGATTATCTGCCTGTTTCCCATTGTGCTTGTGGTAATCAACAGTTTTAAGACGAATGCGGAGATTGTAAGGAATCCGCTTTCAATCCCCAAGGTTCTGCATCTGGAAAACTTTATCCAGGCATGGACCACGGGAAAGTTCGCGCATGGGTTTATCAACAGCGTGAAGCTGAGTGCCTGTACAATCCTTATTGTGCTGTTCTGTTCCACTCTTGCGGGCTATGTTTTATCCGGGAACAGAATCAAGGGAAACGGAGGGGTGCTTACATATTTTATGATGGCTATGACAGTGCCCATACAGTTGTTTTTGTTCCCCTTATACTATGCTTATGCCAAAATGGGGCTTATTGGCAATATCCCGGCAACGAGCCTGATTCTGGCCGCCATGTTCATGCCCCTGTCAGTATTTCTGATGCGTACATTTTTTGTCAATGTGCCGAAGGAACTGGAGGAGTCCGCCAGAATTGACGGCGCCAATACGGCGCAGGTCATCTGGCATGTGCTGCGGCCCGTGGTATCACCGGGACTGATTACGGTCAGCATTTTAATCGGCCTGCAGTCATGGAATGAATACCTAATTTCCAGCACGTTCCTGCAGGGGGCGAAGAACTTTACCGCTACCCTTGGCTTTTTATCCATGAACGGGGCATACGGCTCGAATATGTCTATTCTCATGGCGGCATCAGTTATCCTGATTGCGCCGATTATTATCTTTTTCCTGTGCGCGCAGAAGTATTTTGTTGACGGCATGGTAAGCGGTGCGGTGAAGGGATAGAGCGTGTTTGGACACTCATTCCCGCATTCTGCGTGGCCGGGTTCCGCCGGGGTTGGAATTAATTTATAATTTGGAGGATTTTTTGTGAAAAATTTGGAACGGTTTAAAAATGATATTTATGCCGGCGTTCTTGGAAAAATCATTGGGGTTTATCTTGGAAGACCGGTGGAGGGGTGGACCTACGAGGCAATCAGGGATACCTTTGGGGAAATCTATTATTACAAAAACCATAAGACAGGAGCTCCGCTTATTGTGCCGGATGACGATATCTCCGGAACCTTCGCGTTTTTTAGGAGCCTGGAGGATAATAAATTTTCTCCTGATATTACTGCGGGTAAGATTGGGGATTCCTGGCTGAACTACATCATTGAAAATGAGACAATCCTCTGGTGGGGCGGTCTGTCGCGGAGCACGGAGCATACTGCATACCTGAGACTTAAGAATGGGATTCGTGCGCCCAGGAGTGGTTCCATTGAGCTGAACGGCCGGAGCATGGCGGAACAGATTGGATCGGAAATTTTTATCGATACGTGGGCCATGGCTAATCCGGGAAATCCGGAGCGCGCAGCAAGGATGGCGAGGGAAGCGGCAAGCGTGAGCCATGACGGGATTGCAATAGATGCGGCTGTTTATCTGGCAGTGATGGAATCCATGGCTTTTATAGAAAAAGATAATGATAAGTTGTTGGATGAAGGGCTTAGGTATGTTGAAAACCGTGAGTTTAAGAATCTGGTCGGGGAACTTAGGAAGCAGTGTGCCATGGCGTCTGACTGGAGGACAGTCAGACAGTGGATTGCGGATTACCATGGCTATGAAAAGTATCCGGGCAACTGCCCTATGGTGACAAACCATCTGACCCTTTTAATGGCGTTTATTATGGGCGGGGATGACTTCAACAAGGCATGTATGATTGCGTGCAGTTCCGGCTGGGATACGGACTGCAATTCCGGTAATGTGGGATGCTTGAACGGGATAAGGCTTGGGCTTGATGGATTTAAGCGCGGTACTGACCTGCGGTCTGCTGTCTCGGACCGCCTGTATGTGGTGACCAGCGACGGCGGTTCCTGCATATCGGATGCCGTTCTGGAAACGAGAAAAATTCTGAAAGCTGCCTGCCGTCTGGAGTATGAGCCGGTGGATTTCCCGGAGGCCAGGCTGGCGTTTGAATACCCGGGTTCTGTCCAGGGTGTGGTGCCTTATGATAAGGATACGGAGGAGCAGGTGCTCTGTGGTATTGACAATCCGTATGAGGAGACAGGGGAATTTGGCTGTAGGCTTTCCTACCGCGGCCTTGGCCCGGGCGTACACGCTTCCGCCTGCATTGATACATTTATTGACCTCCAGCCAAAAGGGAAGGAGGGAACCAGCTATTTTGATGTCCTCTGTTCGCCGTCCCTTTACAGCGGCCAGGAAGTAAATGCTGTCATCAAAGCCAGGGAGGAAGAGAACCCGTCTTTCTTTTTCTTTATCGAGTACTTTAATGAGACGGACCGGCTGGAAACCATATACAGTGGCGCGTTTATACTGAAAAAGGGAGATAACTGCCTGAAATGGAAGGTTCCGGATGTGGGAGGCCATGCCATCTTCCGTCTGGGGTTATCTTTAAGAAACAAAAAACAGAGGATGGATGGGGCAGTGGTCATAAAAACATTGGACTGGTCCAATGTGCCGGTTTGCTACAGTCTGGGTCGGTCTATGGAAATGACTCCTTCATTGACCCCATGGACCACGACCACGGCCTGGCTGAAAACGTTTGTATCGTCAGCGGACCACTTCTGCCCGGACTATACAACGACGTTTTCCATATCACACGCCGCAGGTAACGGCGTGGTTACCACAGGAACCATGGACTGGGATGATTATTCCGTCAAGTCCGTCATAACATTTTCGCAGCAGGACCAGGCCGGGCTGGTGGCACGGGCCAAAGGGCACAGACGGTATTACGGTGCGGTATTATCAAAGGGAAATGCAATCATTTACCGCCAGTGTGATGAACAGAGATATGTGATAGCAAAAGCAGGTATTTGTTTTACGATTGATGAGACACATGAACTGGAGTTTTCCCTTGAGGGCACAAAACTTTCCCTACGGGTTGACGGAAAACCGGCGGTGGAGGGGAGGGACGACTGTTACCTGTGCGGCGGAGCCGGTTTTGTAGTGGATTCAGGTGCTATCCTGGCAGATGGATTTGAAGTAAGAAGAATCGGGAGGAATTAATCGTGAGTATTAGTCGATATAGGAATCAGATATACGCGGGAGTGCTGGGCAAAATCATTGGCGTCTACCTGGGGCGTCCGGTAGAGGGATGGAGCTATCATAAAATCAGGGAAACATTTGATGAAATCAAATACTATGTCCACGAAAAAGCAGGGGTACCGCTGATTGTAGCGGATGATGATATTTCGGGAACATTCGCGTTTTTCCGGGCGCTGGAGGACAATGGGTATGACAGGGAACTTCCCGCCAAGGCGTTCGGCGATACATGGCTTAACTATATCATAGAAAACAAAACGATACTGTGGTGGGGCGGGCTGGGAAGGTCTACGGAACATACGGCGTTCCTGAATCTGAAAAATGGTATGGATGCGCCTGAAAGCGGATCCCTTAAGACGAACGGAACCACATTGGCGGAGCAGATTGGGGCGCAGATTTTTATTGACGCCATTGCTATGGCGTGTCCGGATGATCCGGATCTGGCGGTCAGCCTGGTGAGGAAGGCAGCCAGCGTCAGCCATGATGGGATTGCCCTTGAGGCGGCCTGCCATCTTGCTGCCCTTGAGGCCATGGCATTTACGGAGAAGAATGTAGATATACTTTTGGACCGCGCTGGCGCGTATGTACAGAACCCAATTCTTAAGGAAATGATTGCGGATGTGCGCGGCATTTGCAGAAAGGAATCTGACTGGAGGAAGGTACGGGAGTATCTGGATCCTAAATATGGTTATGAGGTATTCCCGGGGTGCTGCCATATGATACCGAACCATGCCATGGTGATTGCGTCCATCTTATTGGGAGGAGATGACTTTCAGAAATCCATATCCATCGCGTCTTCAGCGGCGTGGGATACGGACTGCAACGCTGGCAACGTGGGCGCGTTTAACGGAATACGCCTGGGCCTTGAGGGAATGAACGCGGGCGCCGATTTCAGGACGCCGGTGGCGGACCTCATGTATGTGGTTACTTCCGATGGCGGCTCTGTTGTGACAGATGCGGTACTTGAGAGTAAAAAGATTATAAAAGCAGCAGCCATGCTGCACAACGAAGAAATCCAGCAGACCCATGAGCGGTATACCTTTGAATTTCCAGGCTCTCTGCAGGGATTTGCCCCCTGTGGTTTTGACCATGGCAGCCAGGCGGAGGTGACGCTTTCCAATTATAACGAGGTATCCGGGGAAAATGGCCTGCTGATTCATTGCCGTCATCTGGCGGACGGCGTGACGGCGGATGTGTCTACCCAGACATTTATTGATTTTTCCAAGCTGGCCCGGAATTTTTCAACAGTGGCTTCGCCCACCCTTTATTCGTCACAACGGGTAGTGACAACCGCGGGAGTGCTGTCTGACGGGGAGGTCACAATCCGCCCATACATCCTTTATTATGATATTGATAACCAGATTCAGGTAATGTATGGGGAGCCGATCCGGCTGCGGGGAAAAGGGACCTTTGAATGGGTGGTTCCGGATACAAAGGGCATGTCCATTTTTAAATTGGGTTACGAGATTGGAAGCAGGAAACGGTTTGATGGGGATGTGGTGATTTACAGCATTGACTGGAAGGGAGCGCCCAGGGATTTTGCGCAGCGAGGCATGCTGATGACATCCATATGGAACACGAATCCCCTCTGGCTTGCGGGCTTTGCAAGTTCGGCCGTGCAGTTTGCGGCAGATTTTAAGCATACATATTGCGTATCAAATGTGGAGAAGGGGGGCGTTGTGACCATTGGAAGCAGGGAGTGGGAGGATTATACAGTTTCCAGCACGGTCTATTACAGTCTTCATAAGGAGGGCGGATTGGTCCTTAGAAGCAAGGGACATAAGCGCTACTATGGGGCGGCGCTCATGGATTACAGCAGGGCGGTTGTCTATGTCCAGAAAGACCGGGAACGTGTAATCCTGGCAGAGGTTCCATATGCATATCAGGAGGATACCGGCTATGACTTGACATTCGCGGCCCACAAGGACAAGCTGGAGTTTTATGTGAACCGGTCAAAACTTATTGAAGTGCAGGATGGAACCTATGAAAATGGAGGGGCTGGTTTTACCATATCGGAAGGGACTATGACGTGTGACAGTTTCATTGTGTCAGAGTGAGAAGAGGGGGACGGATAAGGATATGGATTTTATAATAGCATCCACTTCTGTGACAGACGAAATCCGGTTTGCGGATAAAAAGACAGTGAAGAAGGTTGCGGGCGGCGCTGGAATCTACGCGTTATGCGGAATCAAGCTGTGGAGCGACAGCGTTATGCCGGTTACGGGAGTGGGAAGGGATTATGGCTCTCTGTATGGCGCGTGGTACAGGAAGAATGGCATACCAATGGATGGACTTATTGTGAAAAGTGATAAGACCCCATATAATGTCATCCAGTATTTTGAAGATGGAGAGCGCAGTGAGACGCCCTTATACGGTCCGGACCATTATAAACAAATAGAAGTCACCCCGGCGGAGCTGGAACAGTATTTTCAAACGGCCAGGGGAATCTATATATTTAAAAACAGCAGTCATGATTTTTGGCAGCAGACAGTACCTATGCTGAAAAAACGGAGAGCGTCTGTCATGTGGGAGATTGCCAATGATTCCACTTGTCCTGAATGCCTGGAGGAGGTACGCCTGATTGCGGAGAATGTAGATATCTTTTCTATTAATTTAACCGAGAGCTGCCGCCTCTTTGGCGTCGGCACATTGGAAGAAGTAATAGAGCGGTTCTGTCAGTGGAAAACCGGCATGGTCTTTTTGCGGCAGGGGTACAGAGGAGCGGTGATGATAACCCCAAATGAGGTGTCGTTTGTGCCGTCGGTGAAGAATGTGGATGTAGTGGACCCAACCGGAGGCGGCAACAGTTCATCGGGTGCGGTACTGTATGGCTATTGCAGTGGTTACAGCCCCAGGGAATGCGGGATGATGGGGAGCATTGCGGCCGCTATGTGCCTGGAACAGTTCGGCGTACCGGAACGGATTGATGAGGGCAGGCGGATGGCGGCGCACCGTCTGCTGCGTGAAATGAAAGGCGGGGATCAGGATGAGAAGTGAAACCATAAGGCAAAAACCATCCATCAGAAGAATCCATGAGCTATATGAATATTATAAGAATGTACCGGAGCGCGGCCTTATGATAAAAGGCCGTCCGGCGCTGACGCAGATTGACCATGAGAAAGTGGGAGATTTTGTTCTGATTACGGTCCGCGACCCTCTGTGCGCTTATGATGTGGACCCTGCGAAAAAGATTGCGGACAGGCTGGAACATGCCGAGCTGATTGGCAATTCTGGAATGTTTACTTCATACAGCGGAATCTATAAGGGGGCAAACATTACTGTGGTCAGCGGAGGCAGCGGTTCGCCGGAGATGGAACTGATTTTATATGATTTTATGGAATATACGGACGCCGGGACATTCCTCCGTGTGGGAGGCTCCGGCGGGATTGGCGACGAGGTAAAGCCGGGTGATGTGGTAATCGCCAGCGGCGTGGTGCGCGAAGAAGCCATGACAAAGGCATATATACCGGCGGGATACCCGGCAGTCAGCCATTATGAGGTGGTGGGCGCCATGGTGGAGGCGGCAGACCAATTGGAGGCCCCTTATCACGTAGGAGTGACGCTGTCTGTGGACAGTGATTTCGTTGGAGGCGGAAGACCGGGAGTGGGCGGTTACATGCAGCCATGGAATATTGAAATAGCGGGAATCTATAACCGGGCCGGGGTTCTGAACGGGGACAGGGAGTCAGCCGCTATTGTTACCCTTTCTGCGCTGTTCGGCCGCAGGGGCGGTTCTATCTGTTCGGTTGCGGATAACCTGTGTACAGGGGAGACGTTTGAGGCGGGAAGCGGCCATAATTTTGCCATCGATATTGCCCTGGAAGGGTGCGCCTTATTGGACCGCAGAGATAAAGCCAAGATAGTGAAAAGTAAAGGAGCAGAGTGAGATGAGTTATAGTGAATGTTTAGCGGAGCAGTATTCCAATCCCATGAGCCGGCAGGTATTCAGCCTTCCATCGCTTATACGAGACCAGTACGAGGACCTGGAGCCAAAAACCAGGAAGGTTCTTTCATTTCAGGAGATTTTCAATATACAGCGGGTGGTGCTGACCGGCTGCGGGGATTCCTATGCCGCATGCCTTGCAACAAAGCATGTATTTGAGATGCTGACCGGGATACAGGCAGAGGTAGTGACAGCCCTTGACCTGGGCCGGTATTACAGTGAACGCCATCTGGGGGTGGACTGCCAGAATCCCATGGTGATCGCAGTCAGCAATTCAGGACGCGTGGCCAGGGTTACGGAAGCGGTAAGGCGGGCAAAGCTTCATGACTGCTTTGTGCTGGGGATTACGGGCAATATGGACGCGCCTCTGGCCCAGGGTTCAGAAAAAGTACTTAAGCTGGACATCCCGCCTTTTGAAAGCGCTCCGGGTACGCGCAGCTACCTGGTCAGCGTAATGGCTCTTTTGCTGCTGGCTGTTCGCATTGGCGAGGTAAAAGGCACATATACCATGGACCAGGCCATGGATTACCGGTATGACATAAGGGAACAGGGGAATCTGCTTGAGGCGCTGCTCCCTGAAATGGCAGAAAAATGCGCGGAGATTTCGGAAACGTGGAAAAGCTTTTCCTGTTTTGATTATGTGGGTGCGGGATTTGACTATGCGGCCGCCTGGTTTGGGCAGGCCAAAATGCTTGAGGCTGCCGGAAAAGTTTCGATGCACATAAATTCAGAGGAGTGGTTTCACCTGAACTGTTTTGCAAAGGATCCGGAACAGATAGGAACCATAATCGTAGCTAATTCAACAAACCCTGGTCTTGGACGGACCATGGATGTGATAAAGTACGCCAGGGAAATGGGAAGGCCAGTGGCGGTTGTGACGGACAAAACGGCAGAATCCCTGGGAACCGGCAAAGCAGACTGTATCACGGTGCCGTCTCCCAGGTATCCAATCAGTATGCCGCTGACCCAGTTCATACCCATGTGCCTTATAGCGGGCTATATTTCCAGCATGCTGGGAGAATCATATGGGCGTGGGTGTGAAGGACCGTGGAGTTTCTGTGAAAATGGACATTGTGTTCAGGAGAATGAGATAATTGTTTCATAGCAGGAGGAAAACATGTTAAAAAAGTTTAAGCTTAAAACAAAATACAATGAGGTCTGTGATATCACTGAGCAGGTAAAAAAGACCGTGGAGGAAAGCGGCGTAAAAGAGGGAACGTGTCTTGTCTATAATCCTCATTCCACCGCCGGATTAGCCGTGTTCTCTCCGTGGGATCCCGATGGTTTTATTGATTTAGATGAAGAGATACGCAGGCTGGTTCCCACCCGGATTGATTTTAAGCATCAGCACGATACCCCCCAGGACGCCGCCGGACATGTTAAATCCGCCTTGATTGGCATCTCTGGTAACTTTATCATCCATGAGGGGAAATTGATGACAGGAGGCTCCCAGGCCATCTATTTTCTGGAATTTGACGGGCCAAGAAACAGAGAGTTTTTTGTGAAGATACAGGCAGATAACTGATTTGCGCCCACAGGCGGAGTTTTAATAACAGAGAGGACAATGAATGATGGATAAGAAAAAAATAATCCTGGATTGTGATCCGGGTATGGATGATTCAATGGCAATTATCATGGCTTGTAAATCGGACGCGCTGGAGGTAAAAGCAATCACAACCGTGAGCGGTAATTATTCAGTGGATGTGACCAGCAAAAACGCATTAAAGGTATTGGAATTAATCGGGCGTACTGATATACCGGTAGGTAAAGGAATGCCGGAACCAATGGTAAGAAAAAGCCCCAAGGACCCGTTTACCCACGGAACGGATGGCCAGGCGGAGAATCATCTTCCGGATCCAGCCACGCCCCTATGCGGGCGCCACGCAGTGGAGCTGATTATTGATACGGTGAAAGCGAATCCTGGTGAAGTGTATATTCTTTGTACCGGTCCCATGAGCAACGTGGCCATGGCAATGAAAAAGGCGCCGGAGATAAAGTCCATGATTGCCGGTATTTATGCTATATCCGGTGCATTTGGGCTGAACCGTTATGCTTACGCGAACGCAACAGGCGATACGCCGCAGAGCGAGTGGAATGTCTATGTTGATCCGGAAGCGGCTGACATTGTATACAATTCAGGCGTTAAGCTGGTGGCGCTTGGCCTTGATGTGGCAACTCATTTTGATGTAAACCTGACGGACGGGGATATTCATATGCTGGAGCAGAGTGATAAGCCGGAGGCAAAGTTTTTCCTTCAGGCCATCCGTTTTGTCAATCAGAGAGGGTTTGAAGCGTATTGTGCCGTGATAGACTGTATGGCGGTCGGCTATGCCATTGATCCTGAACTTGTTACAACGATAACAGGCCGCGTTGGAATAGAGACAAAGGATGGATTGACACTGGGGATGACCGTCCTGGACAGCAGGCATCATTTTGTGTGGGAGACGCTGCCGGAGGTGGAGATTGGCGAGAGCGCGGACTATGAAGGGTTCTTAAAACTTTTAATGAAGCTTGTACTGGCGTAAGCAGGAGGATTGATATGTTTGAACAGGAGAAAATCTACATAGCGGGGCCGGAATGCTTTTATAAGGGAGGTCCTTCTATTCTCAATGCGATGAGGAGGAGGGCGGAGAGCCTGGGATTTGGCGTGACACTGCCCAATGAGCATCCGTTGGATATGGGAAATCCGGACCTTCAGAAGCGGGCGGACAGTATTTTTGAGGATCTAAAAAATATTATGAAGGAAACCACGGTCATTATCGCGGATCTTGAAGCGTACCGCGGTTCAGAGGCGGACAGCGGCACAATCTATGAGATTGGGATGGCTTATGCGGACGGTCTCAAATGCTATGGCTATACAAGGGATAAGCGTCCGTTGGCATGGAAGGACCAGAAATACACCATGCAGGACGGTGTGGTATATGATGAAAAAGGAAAGCAGGCGCCATATAAAGAGCTGCCGTTTGCCCCGGCTGTAGTAGGGTCTACAAAAATAGTGGAAGGTGACTTTGACGATTGTTTGTCCATGCTGATGACGGACCTGGAAGAAGAGTGGAAGGCAGAGGGGCGAAAGGTGTCTGCGTCAAGGCATGAAGCGGAAGAAAGCGGAGAAATGCCCAAAGGGAGGAATATGCCGGGGAGAGGGAATATACCGGGCCGTCCAAAGATTTATCTGGCTGACCTGACCCGCTATGAGAACGATGCAGATAATATCTATAAGTCTTTGAAGAATATCTGCAGGGAAAATGGGTTAGAAGCAGTTACTCCATGTGACTGGGCGGAGGAACTGCCAAAAGCAGAGAGCGCGAATCCCTATACGAGAGCAGCGGCATTGACGGAAAACTATCGCTGCCTGGTGAAGAGCTGTGACGCAGTCCTTGCTGATTTGAACAATTACCGCGGATACGAGTGCGCAAATGATGTAGGGTTTGAGTGCGGTATGGGGTTTGAGATGGGGAAAAAGCTGTTTGGGTATATGGATGATACAAGGCCATGTATTGAGAAAATTCCTCATCTGGGGGAAACTGCTGAATACCGGGACATGACGGGCAGTAATGTAGAAAATTTTAACTATCCCGCCAATCTGATGTTTGGAAGCTCCATGAAGATATATAAAGGGAAGCTGGAAGAAGTGATAAAGCACGTGGCAAAGGAACTATTGGAATCCTGCCTGTGATATGGTTCAAAGAGGGATTGAGGTGAAATTGGATGCAGGATAGTATGGCAGAAAACATATCAGCCGCATCAGGTGAAACGAAGGCTGAACTGGTTTTGAAACATGCTTCCATTGTAAACGTGTTTACGGAAGAAATCGAACAGGGCGATATTGCAATTAACCAGGGGGTGATTGTTGGCATTGGCGAATACCATGGCGAAATCGAGACGGAAATGGAAGGCAGAATCGTATGCCCGGGTTTTATTGACGGACATATACATTTGGAAAGTTCCATGGTAAGCCCTGCTGAATTTGAGCGGATTGTACTTCCACATGGCACAACAACAGTAATAACGGATCCGCATGAGATTGCTAATGTGGCAGGCGCGGTGGGGATTGATTACATGCTGGCTGTCACAGAACCATTGGATCTGGATGTCTTTTTCATGCTTCCGTCCTGTGTGCCGTCCACTGGTCTTGACGAGTCGGGATCAGAACTGACAGCAAGAGACCTGAAGGGCTATTACCAGAGCGGGTGGGTATTGGGATTGGCAGAAATGATGAATTCATATGGTACGGTCCGGGCGGAAGGGGAAATACTGGAGAAAATCCAGGACGCCCTGGATATGGGAAAGCTCATTGATGGGCACGCCCCCTTTCTGTCAGGAAAGGAGTTAAATGCGTATATCACGGCCGGCGTTGGATCGGACCATGAATGTGCTGTATTTGGGGAAGCAGTGGAAAAGATGAGACGCGGTCAGTGGATTATGATAAGGGAAGGGACGGCTGCTCATAATCTGGACGCCTTGATGCCTTTATTTGCGGAGCCGTACTACCGAAGATCCATGCTGGTTACGGATGACAAGCATCCGGGAGATTTGCTGCGTTGCGGACACATTGATTACATTATCAGGGAAGCGGTAAAACGTGGGGCCGATCCGATAAAGGCAATTAAAATGGGAAGCTTACACGCGGCAGAGTATTTCGGCTTAAAGGACAGGGGCGCAATAGCGCCTGGAAAGCTGGCTGATATAACGGTCCTGTCAGATTTGGATACATTCCATGTGGACAGTGTATATAAAAATGGAAGGCTGGCCGCAAAAGAGGGCAGAAGTCTGAAGCTAAAAAGTGGTATGATTCCGGAGATTTATGGTGATACAAAGAAGCGCGTCTTTTCATCCTTCCATATGCCAGTTCTTAAAGAGAAAGATTTTCATCTTCCTGTCACCGGCCAGAAGCAGCGCGTCATATGCCTGACCCCTCATGAACTCCTGACAGCAGCAAAGGAATATGAGCCATTGTCATGTGAGGGATATGCTCCGGGGGTGGATACCAGCCGCGACATCGTTAAACTGGCAGTAGTGGAACGCCATCATAATACAGGCCATATTGGTCTGGGCTTTTTAGGGGGATACGGACTGAAAAAAGGCGCGGTGGCGTCAAGTATCGCGCATGACTCCCATAATCTGATTATCGCAGGTGTGAGTGACCGTGATATGGCGATTGCAGGAAACTGCGTGCGGGAAAACCAGGGAGGACTGGCTGTAGTCCTGAATGGACAGGTCATAGGAAAACTCGCGCTGCCGATTGCAGGCCTGATGGGCACCGTGTCAATGGAACAGATAGATGCCAGACTCGAGGAATTAAAGAAAAATCTAAGAGTGATGGGGATTCCGGATGATATTGACCCGTTTATGACACTGGCATTCGTGAGCCTTCCGGTCATACCGGAATTGAGGCTCAATACATATGGGCTGATTGATGTTAACCAGCAGAAAGTAATCCATGTGTTTCAGTGACATTAGAGGAGATACAAGCAGAAACGGCAATCGATCTTTCACCCCACGGGCATTCCTATCTAAATCCATATAATGGATGTATGATGGGATGCCCTTATTGATACTGGCTAAGTTTTCCCGGATGGGAAAACCGTGTACAGGTTAAAATGAATATTGTAAGCCTTTTAGAGGATTATCTCTCAAATCGTATGGATGATGGTTATCTATACCTGGGCAGTGTATGTGATCCGTTCATGGAGCTGGAAAGGGAGTATAGGCTGACAGGAAAATGTCTGGAGCTGATCCGCAGATACAGGATACCACTGGTAATAACAACTTCAGCTGCATCAAACGTGATTCTGGATTACATTAAAATTCTTAAATCCATGGAATCGCGGGTTATTGTAGTGGCTGAACTGTCAAGGATACCGTTTCTTGAGGCAATGAATGGAGGCGGCAGGCATACAGGGATTGATCATGCGAATTAATTACGCAGGAATGGCTTGGAGATATGGGCTACCCTGGCGCCGGTTCTTCCGGGCATTACAGATTTAGATTGTGTACTGGGCACGCTGGATATTAAGATACCGCTTTATATAGACAGGCTGCGGTGCGGTCCGGATGATTTACAGGCTAATCGTATACTGGAATGGATTAGCAGGGATTATCCCGGGCTTTTCTACCGGTATGAGGATATAATAAAAAAACAGGATTGGAAATATTTTCAAGATATTTTGAAACAGGGCAGCTATAGCAGGAGGATTAAAACATTCCCCTTTCAATTATAGGATAAGCTTACAAAAATGAAAAAAACACTTGCTTTTTTTGTTGAAAAAGCGTATATTCTATTATATCAATATGTATTAATAATAATACATATATACAATAAACAATGAGCGGGAAATATGGACATAATGTACATTGACAATTGAATATACGACAGTAAGTTACTTAAGAAACAATATTAATAAAAATAGATAAGGAGGTACACATGAAAAAGAAGATTTTAGCAACTGTATTGGCAGCGGCAATGGCGTTTTCCCTGACAGCCTGCGGAGGGAGTAAGACATCATCCACACAGGCGGGAGCCGCAAAATCGGGAGAACCCGTGACCCTGGAGCAGGTGGATAAATCCCAGACCACGGAATTGATTTTTTGGCATAACCGCGGGGGAGCCGCAGGGGAATGTCTGGAAAAAATAATGATTCCAGAGTTTAATGATACGGTGGGAAAAGAAATGGGAATCAAAATTACGCCTGTTTATCAAAGCTCATCAGATTTAATCAGTAAATTAAAAGCCCTGATCCTTGCGGGCGATGTAGAGAACATGCCGGATTTGGTTCAGGTATTCGCGGGGGATACCGAGTATATGAGCACCGTGTCCTATGTTGTTCCGGCAGCGGATTTGATTGCGCAGGATGATTCTTTTAACACAGATGAATTACTTCCCCAACTGGTTAACACATATACATACGCGGGCAAATTGAACAGCCTGCCATTCCATGCTTCTACCATGACAATGTATTACAACAAGACTGCCTTTGAGGAAGCGGGACTTGACCCTGAGGCTCCTCCTGAAACACTGGCAGAAGTGGCAGAGGCAGCTGGAAAGCTTCTTAAGAAAGATTCTTCGGGAGTAAAACAGTACGCAATCACCATGGGAATACAGAACGCATATCTGAATCATTTCATTGCCGGCCAGGGAGAATATTCATATATTGGAGATCATGAGAACGGACATGCCGGACGTATGACCAAGGTTGAGTTTGATACAAACGGGACCATGAAAAAGTTCCTGACAGAATGGAAAAAGGTACTCGATACAGGGGCTGTACAGACTGTGGATGAGGGGACGCAGGCCAGGGATGAATTTATGGCAGGGACAAGCGCTATGATGTTTTCCAGTAACAGCGTGCTGGAAAGTATGGAAAATGTAGCGGAAGAAAAGGGATTTGAGCTGGGGGTTGTGCCTCTTCCGAAGGTTACGGCAGAGGACAGCGGTGGTGTATGCCCGGGTGGTTCCTCCATCTATGTATTTGACAGAGGGGATGGACAGAAGATTGCAAAATCCTGGGTGTTTATGAAAACATGGGTTTCAGCAGAGTATCAGTCAGAGTGGGTGCTGGCTACGGGATGTATCCCGGTAAACCAAAAAGCAATGGATACAGAAGGAATGAAGGAATATATAGAAAAGCGGCCGGAATTTAATGTTGCTTATAATGCGCTGATTCAATCGGATCCGCATATCCAGGAGCATCTGGCCCCCACACAGCAGGCATTTACCACTATTTTTAAAGAGAACGGGGAAAAATTTGCCGCGGGTGAGTTATCGGTTGATGAATGTGTAGCAGCCATGGCAGAGGCCTGCAATGCGGCTTTGGATGAATATAACCGCGCAAACCCCATAGAGCAGTGAGGAAGATGTGGAACAGTATAATTATATCAGAGAACACACATATAAGCTCCCTTCCCTGTTGACAGGACACTTTGAGCGGCTTCACAAGAGCGTGGTACAATTCATGCCGGATGAGACACTTAAAAGGGTGGAACATATCATAGTAACCGGTTGCGGGTATTCTTATATTGCCGCGTTATATGCCAAATGCCTTTTTGAAGAGATTTGCCATATACCGGTGGAGGTCCCGTTTTCAATTGACTGTTCGCGAGCAATGAATCCCAGCCTGTTTCCAAAAGACAAAACCATGTTTATCGGTATCAGCAAATCCGGCATAGTTGCCAGGGTTGCTGAATGCCTGGAACGGATGCGGCGACATGGAATCATGACCGTTGCTGTGACGTCGGACCGGTCGTCCAGATGCGCGGCCCATGGGGAATACCTGGTGGGAATCGATATACCGGAGATAAAGGAGAGCCTTCCACTCTGTAATTTTGCAGTGACACTGCTCTTTTTTCTCATACTTGCCAAGAGAACTGCGAATGTTAAGCAGATTGGGGAGAAAAAGGATACAGCAGAACTTTTTGATACGTTCATGCAGATGGAGCGGAAGCTAAAACTGCGGCTTCCATCCATAGAACACCAGGTTAATGGCTTTGCGGAGCATACCGCCGGTTCTTTCCTGTTTGAGTTTGTAGGTTCTGGGAGCGATTATCTGTCTGCCTGGCTGGGGCGTCAGCTGATGACCGGGCAGACTGGAAAACCGGCACTTGAGTGCAGTACAGAGGACTGGCTTCATTCCACCTTTTTTATGTGCCGTCCGGAGGAGATAGCTACAATCTTTATTAAAAGTTCCTTTGCCAGGTCAGAATCACGGGATCTGGAGGTACTGGATTATATGGCATATCTGAAACGCCGGCTGTGTGTCATAACGGATGAGGCGGATGGGGAGACGACAAATCAAAACCGGATTGTCCTGCCGCCCAGCGGACATGTGCTGCTTGACCCGTTTACGCATATGATACCAATCGCCCTGCTGGCAGGGAAGATATGTGAACTCACCGGAGAGCAGTATTCAAGGGGATTCCGGGACAGATGGGATTTCAGTAAAGGAGGATTCGCAACAGAGCATAGTAAGATAGAAATATATTGAGAAAGGAAGTGAGTATATATGGGAATAAAACTGGTTGTAACCGATATTGACGGAACGTTAATTGACAGTTCGGAGAAAATTCCTCCCCAACTGGCTGCCACAGTAAAAAAATGCAGGGAAAACGGGATCCGGTTTGCCGTATCCACTGGAAGGACAAAGGAACTGGCGGAGCCGATTATAAAAGAGCTGGGCATTACAGATCCTTGTGTCATCGCGAATGGGGCATGCATTGTGCAAGAGAATCAATATCTTGCTGCCCATGATTTTTCCGTCCTGCCCATTCTCCGTTATATTGGTCAAGCCGACCGTGACGGCCTGACTGTCACATTGACAGATGAAAAGGGGGAACGGGCGATTCGGGAGACGGATTATGTCCGCTATCACCAGAGTATAGGGAACCGGTTTAAGGAACCAATTGACCTGGATGGAACCGATTGGTATAAAGCACGTTTCCAAAAGGTTATGTTTATGGATGAGAATAAGACGGGGAAGATACATAACTATCAAAAGGAAATGGAAAATTTTAAGGAGCTGTATTGGGTAACTACTTATTCCGACGCAGCGGTGGAGCTTGGCCCAAAGGGATGCAACAAAGCAACCGGAGTGAAGGAACTGGCCGGATTATTAGGGGTCTCGATGGATGAAATCATGGCCTGCGGGGACTTTTCCAATGATTTGGAGATGATACGGGTGGCTGGGGTCGGAGTGGCGGTTAACAATGCAAATGATGAATTAAAGGAAGCGGCGGATTATGTTGCCAAAGGTTCCTTTGCGTATGGAGTGATGGAAGCAATAGAAACATATTGTTTTTGAAAATGGGGGATGAAAGTGAATAGTATAGCAGTAACTCCAACAAAGAAAAAGAAAAGTATCTTAAAAAAGGCAGAGCCTTATTTTTATCTGATACCGGCTTTAGGACTAATGGTGACATTTACATATTTTCCCTTTGCGAAAACAATTGTCACAAGTACATTTTTGACGAATGCCACAGGAAAGGCAGTGGAATTTATAGGGGCAGAGAATTATGTTAATCTTTTCCATGACCCGACCTTCATCCGTTCAATCATTAATACTTTTATTTATACGTTTATTCAGGTGCCAATTACAATAGCGTTAGCATTTTTCATGGCATTTTTGGCCAGTAAAAAAAGAAAATTTTCCGGTATCTATGAACTGCTGTTTGCATTTCCTATGGCAGTATCCATGTCTGTCGCAGCATTGATATTCAAGCTGTTATTGAATCCGCAGATTGGCGCATTCAACCACATATTTAATTTGGATTGCCTTTGGTTTAATGGAGAGAATACGGCCATGCCGGCCCTGATTTTCCTGGGGATATGGCTTGGAATCGGAATGGATTTTCTGTTTTTATTATCTGCGGTAAGAGGCGTGTCGGATGATTTGATTGAAGCGGCGAGAATTGACGGCGCAAACCTTTGCCATGAACTGAAGGATATCTATTTGCCCATGGTATCTCCTACTATTTTCTATTTGCTGTGTACCAACCTGGCAACCAGCATGATGATGTCCGGACAGGTTATCGTATTGACCAAGGGTGGACCAAACAATGCAACCTCCACAATTATCTACTATATGTATAAGAAAGCATTTGAGATTTATAATTATGGTTCTTCCTATGCGGCGGCAATTGTGGGCTTTACATTTGCATTCATTATGATACTGATTAGCTTTAGGTTTGAAAAGAAGGGGGTGTATTATAATTGATGGGAGCTAAGAAAAAGAAGAAAATCCTGAGCTGTATATTGCAGGGGGCCTGTATTACATGGGGAATCATTCTCGCGTCTCCTGTCATCTACTGCATTCTCATGTCATTTATGCAGCCGAGGGAAATCCTGTCCTCTCCGCCTAACCTGTTTCCCCAGGAGCTATACCTCGGCAATTACATAGCAGCGTTAAAGATGTCAAAAATACCAAGGTTTATCCTAAACTCCATCTTTGTATCACTGGTGTGCAGCACGGTCAGAATCATAACAGCATCACTGGCCGCGTATTCGTTTTCCTTTTTTGATTATAAAGGAAAGTCACTGCTGTTCTATTTGGTTCTGGGCACCTTGCTGATACCGGCCGATGCAACCATTGTAACGAACTATATGACGGTATCCGGGATGGGGCTTGTAAACAATTATCTTGGAGTCATGATTCTGTATTTTGTTTCAGCCGCAAATGTATTCATGATGCGGCAATATTTCCTGGGAGTCTCTAAGGAGTTAAAGGAAGCGGCAGAGATGGACGGCTGTAACAGCTTTGGGTTTTATACCCGTATCCTTATGCCTATTGCGAAGCCTGTGCTCGCGTCTGTTTTTATCTCCTCCTTCGTCAGCACATGGAATATGTATTTATGGCCCATGCTGATTACTACGAGAAATGAGATGAGGACTGTACAGGTTGGAATTACTATGCTTAACTTTGCGGAAGAAGCCGTTTATGGAGCCACGATGGCAGGTGCCGTTATGGTGCTGGTGCCGTCGCTTCTGGTGTTTATTGTTTCAGAGAAACAGATTGTCCGCGGTATGACGGCAGGTTCGGTAAAAGGATAGTCAAGGAGGGGAAGACAGACATGAGACTGGGAACATCTACTACCATTGCTTTTAACAGGCCATATGGCAGAAAGGAAGAGATACCAAACGCCGTGAAGCTATGTGCAGAAGCGGGATACAAGGTTCTGGATATGAATTTTCATGACTGCGCGAACTTCCCTACTCCTTTGCTTACAGACAAGTGGCAATGGTGGGTTGACAGCATTGCGGATGCCGCAGCCAGGTACGGGGTCGAATTTTCACAGTCGCACCTGCATTTCTATGAAGTGTTTTCAGTGGGGGATGATGAAGCCGGTGAAAAAGAAGAAATCATCCGGCGCTGTATGAAAGGATCCGCAATGCTGGGCGTTAAATGGGCCGTGACCCATGCGGCTACCATGTGGAATGTACCGGATTTAAGAAAAAAATCCCTGGATGGGAATATACAATATTTTAGAGAAAAACTGGAAATAGCAGAAGCGTTGGATTTACATATTGCCATTGAGAACCTTTGGGATTTGAATATATGCCCGAAGAGAAGATATACGTCAACAGCGGAAGAACTGGTTGAATTGGTTGATGCCCTGGATTCAGAGCGGATTGGGATTGCATGGGACTTTGAACACGCCTCCATCATGGAGCAGGATCAGATTTTGGCGCTCAGGATGATTGGCAGCCGATTGAAAGCCACACATGTATCCGACCACTATGGAATCCAGGCCGACCACCAGATTCCATACTTTGGCGTGACAAAATGGGAAGAGTTCCTGCCGGTACTGAAGGAAATTGAATACGAAGGTGACTTTGTTTATGAAACGCACCGCTACACACAGCACATGCCGGATGAACTGCTGCCCGGCGCGCTGCGGTTTAGTATTGAGGTGGGCAATTACCTTCTGGATTTAATGGACCGCACAACATTAAAATAAGGAGAAAATAGAATGGATTTAGAGTTTGATAATGCGATGAGAAGACAGGTTTATAGTATACCGGAGCTTATTTCACAGCAATATGAGGTGATGGAGCCAAGAATAAGGGAAGCCCTTACATTTGATGAAATATATTCACTGCAGCATATTATCATTACAGGCTGTGGCGATTCCATGGCAGCGGGGATGGCTGTCAGACATGCGTTTGAACGTTTGACCGGGCTTCCCATTGAAGTGCTTCCTGCGATAGACGTGGCAAGACATTACCCTAAAACACGCGTAGGAGGAGCGCCTAATTGTCCATTAGTGATTACTGTCAGCAATTCTGGGAAAGTGTCCAGGGTCAAGGAAGCCATTGAGCGGATGAAGGAACTGGGCGCACTGACCCTTGGAATGACATCGGGAAGTTCCACGCCGCTCGGCTCTGTATGCCAGAAAGTAATTGATACAAGTATTCCTTCTTTTGAAAGCGCTCCGGGCGTCAGGGGATATCTGGCCTCTGTAGAGGCATTGCTGCTGCTGGCAATCCGAATCGGCGAGATACGGGGAAGGTATACAATGGATCAGGCCAACCTGTATCGCAAGGATATAAAAAAATGTCCGGACAGGCTGTTGGAGGTTTTGGACCGTGTAGACAACCAGGTGTACAAAATTGCCGGACAGTGGAAGGATTTTGGAGGATTTGATTTTGTCGCTTCCGGTATTGACTATGCGTCCGCGTGGTATGGACAGGCAAAGATGATTGAAGCAGCAGGAAAATATTCCATGCATATCAATACAGAGGAATGGCTCCATCTGAACTTTCTCCTCAAGGATGTCAGCACAACAGGAACGGTTGTGGTCATTGATGATGAAAACCCGGCGTTAGGAAGGGCGCGGGAAACTCTTCATTATATGCAGGTTATGAAACGCCCACTGATGGTTGTTACAGACATGGAAAATCCGGAGGTGGAGGATGGACATTGTGTGTTGATGCCGAAAACGGATTTTGATATTACATCGCCGCTTCTCTATTTTATACCACTTGCACTGCTGGCCGGTTATATCGGTATTATGAGCGGTGAGACATATTCGCGCAGCTTCAGGGATAACTGGAAATTTGCAGAGGACGCATCAGCTATCTGGAAAAGCAAAATAGAGATAATCAAGTAGGAAGTTAAGGAGAGTCTAATGATAAGCAAGATTGAAAATTTCAAAATAGAATCACAGGAAAATGATGTGATAAAACTTACAGATGATGTGAAAGCATTTGTGGCAGAAAGCGGTATTACGGAGGGGCAGTGTATTGTTTTCACCCCCCATACAACAGCCGGGCTGACCATAACATCCTTTTGGGACCCCAGGGGATTTGAAGATATTCAGGATGAGATATGCCGGCTGATACCTACAAAAATCAATTTCAAGCATCAGCATGATACGCCGCAGGATGCGGCGGGACACGTAAAATCATCACTGATTGGAGTGACGCTGGCGCTTCCAATCCATGAGGGAAAACTGGTATTGGGCCACTCACAGGGGATTTACTTCCTTGAATTTGACGGTCCGCGTAAACGTGAATACTTTGTGAGCGTTTTGGGAGAGTGATTTTACTAGGATAATTGACAAATCTATGATATATTTATAGTTAAGTATTAATGTATAGACATCATAGAGGAGGTACTGATTATGAATAACAATATAATGAAGGACTCGCCGATTCCTGTATATTATCAGATATATGTAGATCTAAAGAAACGTATCATGAATTCCAGCCTGCAGGACGCAGAGGGGAAGCTGCCTACAGAGCAATCATTGGCGGACAGTTATGGAGTGAGCCGGGTGTGTATGCGACAGGCGATTGCTGAACTGGAAAAAGATGGACTCATTGTGCGGTTCCGCCATAAAGGCTCATTTGTGAAATCCTCACCCAAACCCATTATGCATAATCTGGACCTGCCGGGGATGGAATCGGGGAAATCAGTAAGGCATTACATTGACCGGCATCCTGAAATTGTGGAAATGAGGGCGTTTGACAATACTTACCCACATATAAGCGAAGCATTGCAGTATCAGGGCAGGATATATTATATAAAAAGAATTATGAAGGTAGATGGCAATCCAATCGCGATAAACCGGATATGGGTTCCCGCCACATTGGCGCCAGGTTTGGATGAGAATGGTCTGAGCATAGATGGGTCTTTGTCCAAAACACTGAATGAGATCTATCATCTGAAGACACACAGGCGGGAAAATATAATTGAAGTGGTAAGGCCGTCTACGTCAGAAGTAGAACTGCTGAAGATTACCTATGATACATTGATCCTGCAGATAAACAGTACCTCCTTTTTAACAGATGAAACACCATTTGAATACTCTGAAAACTCATGGATTGGGGATTCCATAAGACTTAAAATCGATGTCACGGATATTGAACATGGTTTAGAGTTTACTAAAAAGAATTAAAAGAAAAGCTGTCTTGAGGAATCAAGGCAGTTTTTTAATTTATAAGCGGAATCAATTATTTACAAGAAGGGGGATATCATATGCAGAATTTTCTGGGACAGTTAAGCGAAGGGACAGAAGTCCTTATGGTTTTATCAATCATACTGTTTGCGGGTTTTATTATGACCCGTTTGACGAACACTTTAAATTTACCAAAGGTAAGCGGTTACATCTTGGCCGGTATTTTGATAGGCCCATGCTGTCTGAATTTCATACCGGTAGCTATTATCGGCCATATGGGCTTTGTAAGTGACCTGGCATTGGCCTTCATCGCATTTGGTGTGGGAAAGTTTTTTAAAAAAGAGGTGCTGTTAAGGACAGGAAAAAAAGTTATTATTATCACGATGTTTGAAGCGCTGATGGCAGGTTTTCTCGTGACAATATTTGTTAAGTTTGTATTTAATCTGGATTGGGAATTTGCGCTTGTATTAGGTGCCATTGCCACAGCAACAGCTCCGGCCAGTACGATGATGACCATCAATCAGTATAAAGCGAAAGGTGAATTTGTAGACACATTATTACAGATTGTGGCCTTGGATGATGTGGTTTGTTTATTTGCCTTTAGTATTGTATCCGCGATTGCGAATGGCCGGGCTGCAAACGGCGTAAACGCCAACGATATTATTATTCCTTTGGTATTTAATTTTTTAGCAATCCTTTTTGGATTTTTCTGCGGTTATTTTCTAAGCAGGCTGTTAATCCCCAGCCGCAGCAAGGATAACCGGCTAATTCTCGCAATCGCCATGCTGTTAGGAATATCAGGAATCTGCGCAGCGGTAAATATCTCTCCGCTGTTGTCCTGCATGGTGTTTGGAGCGGCATATATCAATCTGACCGAGGACAAAAAATTATTCCGGCAGATTAATAACTTTACACCTCCTGTCATGTCGATATTTTTTATTGTATCAGGAATGAACTTAGATCTTAAGGTTTTGCAGACAGTGGGGGTGATTGGAGTAAGCTATTTTGTCATCCGTATTATTGGAAAATATCTTGGTACATATATAAGCTGTATGGTTACAGGCATGAGCAGAGAAATAAGAAACTACATGGGGCTGGCGCTGATTCCCCAGGCAGGGGTGGCGATAGGCCTTGTGTTTTTAGGCCAGCGTTTGCTGCCGCCGGAAACCGGTGATTTAATGCTGGCCATCATCCTGTCATCTTCCGTACTGTATGAGACGCTGAATATAACTGCCTATGATGGGAAAAGACTTGTTGGTTGCCTGCGTATTCTTTCGGACGGCTATTTCTTCGGAACGACTACCGAACTACTTATACTTCCAGAGTATCAGAAGCATGGAATTGGAAGCCGACTTCTTCAACTTGCAAGGGAGAACACCCCTACTATGTTATATTTTGGTTCACAGCCGGGAATTAAAGCGTTTTATGAAAAGAATGGCTGCCAAAAGAGTTTGCAGTCTTATATAATAGAGAAAAAATAATATTGGCATAGAAAGCTGCCGTTGTAGGAACGCCAATTCCCACAACGGCAGTTTTTATTTGCGTTTCTTGCGCTGACTGATTGGCGTTCCCATCTTCTTTGATTTTTGGAGAATCCGAATCAGCTAGCGAAATTCTTCAACTGACAGATTTTTGTAGTTGATACCAAGCTGCTTGCAGTAAAGCATTGCCTGTTTTTCCTGACGGCTGCCCTTGAAATTTTCAACTGCTTCCAAATTTTCTTTCAGCTCATCGGCAACGGTGGTCTGTGGCGCACTTTCACTGTCCTTTTTGTGGGTTTCCCGAATATCTCGGATAATGACGTTTATATCATCTAGCACCATGCGGCTGAAATATTCATCATCATTCACATGGGCGGCTTGCAGGACTTTTATATACGGAATATCTTCGCCGGGGCGATACCGTTCAATGATTTCATGACGGACGGTATCGACGAGGGCATTGAGGTTTTGAATTGCATGGTAGTAATGCCGTCCACATAAATTTCAATGTCAGCCAGAAACTTGATGAAATCTTTGTGTGTGGCAAGCTCACAGAGCAGCCGGTTGTTGATACGGTCACACTTTAGAAGTGCCACTATTTCATCATTCAAATGTAGCTCCATCAAGGGTGTGTTTATCTGCTCTCGGTTTTCTGTCCGGCAGAACAAGTAATCAAGTGACACTTCATAAAAGTCTGCCAGCGTAATAAGGTTGCTATGATTAATTTCTTTATACTCGTTGGACTCGTAATTGGCAAGGGCAGATTTTGAGAAAGAGTGCGCATTATCCGAGATTTTCAATTATCCGAGGAAATTCATAAAAAGTCCCATTCG
>ERZ791895.360-NODE-360-length-37162-cov-34.295739_pt1 | contig 37162 bp, 32 predicted proteins | sample MGYA00510153_ERZ791895 | MGnify/ENA primary metagenome ERZ791895 (study PRJEB30046, sample SAMN00792064) | human gut metagenome | study: EMG produced TPA metagenomics assembly of the A metagenome-wide association study of gut microbiota in type 2... | reverse complement strand
CGAAATAGCCTCCCTGTCTGCCGCAGGCGGTATATGCCAGTTCCAGAGCGGCAGATCCAATCCTGCGGACATCCTGGCACTGACCAAACACCCTGCGGAACCGGGCAAAGTTTTCATCGGCCAGCTCTCTTTTTGCTGTTCCCAGCCCAATCATTGTATCGGATAGTTTTTCTGCGTTTGATACATGTATGGGGTGTCCATTTAGAAAACTGCCCTTTCCCTTAATCGCTGAAAACACTTCTTCACGGAAGGGATCGTATACAATTCCCATAACAATTTCCCCCTGGCGGCAGAGGGCTAAAGATACAACGCTGTGCTGATAGTCGTGCATAAGGTTTGTAGTCCCGTCAACCGGGTCTAAAATCCAAAAGCTATCCCCTTTTATTTCCTGTAATCCGGTTTCCTCTCCAAGAAATTGAATATTCGGTGCAAGGGCAAACAGTTCCTTCTTTAAGAAATTTTGCACGGCAATATCTACCTGCGTTACATAGTCTGCAAGACCCTTCTCCTTCACATGAGCGGCCATTTCACGGTTCTTTATTAACCCCTGCGTCTTTGTTACTAAGCTGATAATTTTCTGAATATCCATATACGTTTCCTCCATCGGTTTCAATCATCTGGTTACAAAGCTTTTGAAAAGGGAAACCAAAATTTATTTGCAAAAAATCTGAGTTATAATGTGACTTACAAATCCATATTTGCTTATTCATCCACAGCGTATTAACGATTCAGAAGTTTTGTCAAATCCTCCATGGAAGCATCCATTTTCACAGAGACTTCTTCCATAGTCATGCCAGAGGCAAGAAAACGCTTTATCACCATTTTCATATCCTCCCCAACCTCTATGATATGTCCGTCTAAATCGTAAAACCGAATAACCCGCTGGCCCCAACTATGCTCGATAACTTCTCCCAGATATTCAATGTCCGGGTATTTTTTCAATTTGTTCAGAAAGCCGTCAAAGTCCTGTTCCTCAAAGACAATTTCCGCATTGTTGGATTTCTTTAATACCTTTTCTTTCGGCAGATTCACAAGCCAGTCAAAATCCTGCTGCAATGCCAGGCCGCAGGTAAAAGCGATGTTTCTTCCGTAATCCTGAAATACTTCCAATCCAAACAAATCCTCATAAAATTTTTTTGCAGCATTAATGTCGGCCACCGAAATAAGCATACACGTGTACTTCATATAAATATTCCTTTCAGTTTTGCTTTTCTCAATCCTTTTTATTGCTGTTTGTCTCTGACAAATAACGGACAGGAGCATGTCCAGTATTCTTCCCATGCCTGGTTTCCTTCACCGCGGCCGCAGCCGGGGCAGTTTTTATTCAAAAACATGGGACAAAGCCCGCAATTCAATCCACACATGTTCCATGATATTTATCCCCTCTAACATTATATTGGGTCTGTAGAATTATTGTATTATTTAATGCTAAAGAATTTATTAATTATTTCCTAAGGTGTATGCGTTTTCCCACTACCGGAAGCCTCTTCGGCCGGAACCGCATCCTCCCCAGGCAGCCATGCCTGCCCAAACTTCACATCGCGGAACAGGGCAGCCAGGCCAGTAATCTGCTTGAGCCTCAAAATCTCATCCCGGTCCATCCCCAGGTGTTTGGAAATCCACGCGTCAGAACGTCCTAACTCGTGCAGTTCCTTAATGATATTACTCATTAAGTCCACATCATGTATTCCACGGGCGCGGTTATGCCGGATGGTACTGGCCATACGGTCGGACAGCGGCTTATCGATTATCGAAACCGGCATCATCCCCTTCTCACGCTCATAAATATCCGGGTAATCCCGCATCACCCGCCAACGATGAAAGCCATCTACAATCACATACTTATCACTGCCTTTTGCATAATAACAGACAATCGGCATAGTATAACCGTCCTCCTTGATGCTGTCGTACAACAACCGCATTTCCGGTGGGGCCACGTTGTTCGGGTTATATGTATTGGGTACAATGTTTTCAAATGGTACCGCAATGATATGGTATACCGGGCTTCTGAATTCCTTATTTACCATCTATCATCCCTCCGTACTTGCGTCTAATAATATCCACACGTTTTTGTTGCTGCCGCGTAAGCCCAAACCCCATAAACCGACAGGTATGGTCATTTTTCAGAATACAGTAGCACATCCGTTTCCAGCTTGGTATATCTTTCGTGCTTTTGATATCATCGGTATGATCGGGAATCGGTCCAAGAAAAATAATACGGGAATTTTTATTGATTGTATAGTTAGAGATACCATTCCTCCGTATATGATATCCCTTTTCCACAAGCTCACGGATTGTTTCCTCCGGCAGCCCTCCTCCGGTCTCACGCCAGAAATGGATGGAGGTGTTAAACTTTTTCACATAATTATTCCGCAGCCGGGCAGGCAATGTATCCAGCAAAAATTGAGTGTAGGATTTCCAGGTATGACCTTCCGGTAACGTAATACTGCGGTAACCCATCGCTTTTGTCTTGCCATAAATAGCGCCAAAATTTGCTCCGCGCACCCGCCCCACCAGTTTTGTCCATATTTCCGGGTCGATGACCCGGTACAGATTCAAAGCGTCTTTGGAGTAATCATTAAAAGGCGATGCTACCCGCATCTGGTCTATTTTTAATCCTGCCTTATAATACAGATCATATAAATTGTTGTAATCATAATCGAAGCGATAATTCGCGCACCATACGTCAGAATTTGACCAGTCGTATAAAGGTGAAGCACACCATACGTCTTTAAACTGCCTGGAAATCCAGCACTCGTTTTGATATCCGTATTTCTTATTGACAAATCCGCTGTACCGCTGCAGAGATTCATCCGCCCGCATACCAAGCAGGCAGACCGTCCTGCCATTCCCATGCTCCTCCTTGTAGAATCGGCCAAACTGCTTTGCCAAATCTTCCTGATGCATCCTGTAACGATAGTGGGTAAAAGGCTTCGTCAGATTAATGACATAGGGATACTCCGGTATCGGACGCACCCATATATCCTGTTTGGTATCATCCCAAGGATACCAATACATCTCATAGCTACTCAGTGCTGTCCTGGTTGCCATGGGAAGGCAGACCCAGTAAAGGTCTATGCCAGATTCGTTTTCCAATCGCTTAAAAGTGCGGGTAATATAGTCCGTGGTCACGGTATACTGCGCCTCAAAATCCTGATGGAATACGCCAATCACACGATCTGAAGCATACTTATTCCGGTAATCCAGCAGCAAATTCAAAAGAACACCACTATCCTTGCCGCCACTGAATGAGATATAAATATTTTTAAATTCCTGAAACAAAAACGCAAATCTCTTCTGCAATGCATCGAATACATTCATATTAATGTATTCTTTTTTCATGTCTCTAATAAACTCCTTATCTTTCAAGTAAAAAACTTACAATGGCGTCTGTTGGACAGCCGAATATCCTTCTAATTTTCCCGGACCATGACTGCCACCATCATTTTTGTCTTGTCTCATTTATCATGTACTTTACTAAAATAATAATATGGAGAACAGAAAAATTCAATATAATATATACTCAAATTGTTAATAATAACATTGGAGAAAATGCTGAAATTCAATATTTTTTTTTCTGTCCTTTAGTCAGTCAATCGGTACTGATAACGACTTGGCTTGGAACACCATAATAAAAAACGCGGTTTGTCATCCCGCCAGTCCACCGCCTACAACCACGGTAGTCTGTCCGCAGTCCTTTGCTCCGGTTAATACGTCTGCCGCCGGATAAACCCGCGCATCGTCACCCAGAGAACGCTGAATTTTCCTCTATAAATTCCTGAATCAGAGGAAAAGAAAGTACATTAATTACACCGCAGGTCTCCCCAAATTCCCGAATTAGGATTCCTGCTAAGGCCCTGAGCATTCATGATAGTTCCACACTGATAAAAAAAGCCGAAGCTCTCAAAAAAAATCAAGAGCTCAAGTCTCTGCCACTTCTTTCAGACGGCGGTAAATCTGGTTTTCACTTAATCCATATTCCTCCAGCAATTCCTCAGGTTTACCAGACTGACCGAAGATATCATTTACACCTATCTTTTTAAATTTCACACCGCGGCCCTCTGCCAGCAGCACTTCTCCCACCGCGTCCCCAAGACCGCCAATGACACTATGTTCCTCCACAGTCACCACCTTGCTGCATTTTCCTGCGTATTTTATGATACAATCCCTGTCAATGGGTTTGATGGTATGCATATTGACTACTGTTATGAAGATGCCCTCAGCTTCCAGCTTCTCAGCGCATTCAAGTACAGTGGCAACCATAATCCCGCAGGCAAATACCACTACGTCTTTGCCCTCTCTCAGCACATTGGCCTTGCCGATTGTAAAGGGCATCTTCTCCTCAAATACAGGAGATGGCAGGCGTGCCAGACGCAGATAGGCAGGTCCCTGCATATCTGCCAGCGCCATCACGGCCCGGCGAGTTTCCTCTGCATCACAGGGAACCACCACTGTCATTCCGGGGATTACCCGCATGAGAGCCAGGTCCTCAATTGCCTGATGACTGCCGCCGTCTTCGCCCAGGGTGATTCCGGCATGGGTCATGCACAGCTTCACATTAAAATCGGGGTATGCACAGCCGTTTCTCACCTGATCGTAGGCGCGGCCTGCGCCAAATAATGCAAATGTGCTGGCAAACGGTATGTATCCCATGGTAGAAAGGCCCGCTGCCATATCTACCATATTGGCCTCAGCAATTCCCGCATTGAAAAAACGTTCCGGGAATTTATCTGCAAATGTAGCAGTCATAGTGGCATGAGCCAGATCCGAATCCAACACTACTGCCTTTTTATTCTTCTCTCCTAATTCAGCCAGCGCCTCTCCATAGGCGGCGCGAATTGCTTTTAACTCGCTCATGATTAATCCTCCAATTCCTTTAATGCCTGCTGACGCTCCCATTCGCTAGGCGCTTTGCCATGCCAGCCCACCTGGTTCTCCATAAATGACACGCCTTTGCCTTTCACTGTCCGTGCGATGATGCATTTTGGCCTGCCATCAGTTTCTGTGTCAAGAGCCTTGGATACAGCCTCCACATCGTTTCCATCTATCTCCAGAACATAGAATCCAAAAGATGTAAACTTGGCATTTAAATCTCCCAGCCCCATTACCTGGTCATTCGTACCATCGATTTGAAGGCCATTGTTGTCAATAATAACTGTCAGATTGTCCAGCTTATAATGTGAAGCTGCCATGGAAGCCTCCCACACCTGCCCCTCCTGAAGTTCCCCGTCTCCCAGCAGCGTATAGACCTTAACGCCGCTGTGATCCAGTTTCTTAGCACCCAAAGCCATGCCGACAGCAATGGAAATCCCCTGTCCCAGAGATCCGGTGGATGCCTCCACACCAGGACATTTCTTAGCATCCGGGTGGCCCTGAAGGAAACTGTGAAGCTGCCTAAAGTTTTTAAACTCCGCCTTGTCAAAAAAGCCCTTCTCCCCCAGTACCGCATAGTAACAGGGCGCTGCATGTCCTTTAGACAGCACAAAACGGTCTCTGTCCGCCTTCTTTGGATTAGCTGGGTCAATATTCATCTTTCCAAAAAACAGGGTCGTAATAATTTCCACAGCAGATAATGACCCACCCGGATGGCCAGATGCTGCATCGGCTGTCATGTTAATAATATCACGGCGTACTGCCCGGCAAGTTTTTTCCATACTTGCAATATCCATTTGTTTTTCCTCCATACAATCAGTAAGTTATAGTTTTACCGACATCATACAATCATACAATATAGCCAAAGAATAGCAGACGCATTCAAATATGTCAATAGTTACAAACATTATTAAATGATTCCATATTGACAAAACCATGCTTTGGTATTAGGATATAAAGACATTAAATTGTATGATGTATTACTCTAAGACAATTAAAGTACATAACATAAAGGGGGATTCTTATGGAGTCAGTAAAACGGGTTCCTGTTGTTCAGCAGGTAGTTGAAAAGATAAAAGAATATCTGTTTTCCGGTGAAGTATCCGTAGGAGATAAATTACCTGTGGAAAAAGAATTGTGCGAACAATTGGAAGTGGGCCGTGGTACTGTGAGAGAAGCCTTCCGGATGCTGGAAGCCACTGGCTATGTGGAATTAAGACCCGGCAAGGGTACATTTGCCGCAAGGACTTCTGAAGTGGAACTGGACGACATTATGCAGTGGTTCACAGAACATGAGGTAGAGACTAAAGATTTTCTGGAAGTCCGTATGGCCATTGAACCTCTGTCCGTGCGTCTTGCCATAGAGCGCTGCTCCGACGAGGACGTAGCCCATCTTGAACGTCTTCACCAGAAGTTCATCACCGCAGTGAATAACAAGGACGTTCCCAACATCGTGATTTATGATGAGAAGTTTCATGCTGATATTGTGGAATACAGCCGCAACCAACTGCTGATTAGCATCAGCAAGCAAGTTGAAAAGAATATGAAGAATTTCCGAAGCAGAACCTTCTATATCCCTCAGAATGCGGAAAATGCAATCCTTCCCCATCAGATGATTCTGGATGCCTTTAAGACGAAAGATGCAGCGGCAGGCGAGCGAAATATGCAGGAACATTTGAGCCTGATTGCAACTGATCTGGAAAAATCCACTACAAAATAATGAATCCCAGTGATATGGCAATGATGCCAATATCGCTGGGATTTTTTGTTATGGGCTTTAGCCTGTTGGATGTGAGTCTTTATGCTGACACGTTTTTGTGCATATCGCATAAAATATACAGGTATTTTTATATCTTTTATGCATAGACAACCAATCTTATCATGTTATAATATTGTTAGTACATCAGACATCATACAATCATACAATTTACTACTTACAGGAGGGTTAAAATGAAAAAAATGTTATCTATTGCTCTATCCACTGCCATGGTGCTGTCCTTAGCAGGCTGCGGCGGATCAAACAAAAACGCGAGCACTACTGATTCCACCACTACCGCTACAGAAGCTGACAAACCTGCCGATGGATCCAGCGAAGCTGCATCCAATCCAGATGCATTAGAACCTGTTACACTGACATTATATTCTCCCGGTAACGAAAATTCCGTTCCTACTAAGACCATACTCGAATACAAAAAGCTGGTCGAGGAGGCTTCCGGCGGCAAAATCACCCTGGATGCGCACCACTCCGGTGAGCTGGGCAACGATGCTGAAGCTCTTCAGTCCACGCGTATGGGTACTATTGATATCATTTTTGCAGGGACCTCCGGTTTTACAGAGTTCTATGACAAGGCCAAAATCCTGGATCTGCCCTTTATCTTTGACAGTGCAAAGCAGGCTTACGAGGTTGTAAACGGGAAAATCGGTGAAAAGATCTTCGCAGACCTTCCTTCCACCGGCCTGGTTTATTTGGCAGAGGGCGACAACGGAATGCGTCAGGTATCCACCACCAATCGAGCCGTACATACTGCTGCTGATGTAGAAGGACTGAAGCTGCGTGTTCCCACCAGCCAGATGTATCTGGACTGCTGGGAGACCCTGGGCGCCAACCCAGTAGCCCTGGCTTTAAACGAACTGGCAATTGCACTTTCCAACGGCACCGCAGAAGGCCAGGACAATGCCACCTATCATCTGGTAGCCAATGCCACCTACGATGATATCAAGTATTTCAGCTTTATCAACTATATGTGGATGGGCTGCACTATGGCTGTCAACTCTGATTCATTCGACAAGCTTCCAGCCGAATATCAGAAGATCTTAAAAGAACAGGCTAAAGCTGCCGCCAAATACTCCTTTGATACCATCGCTTCTGATAATGAAACTGCAACCAAAACTTTAAAAGAGGCGGGCGTGGAGTTTGACGAAAATCCTGATATCCAAAGTTTCAAGGATAAGCTGGGCGGCGAGGAATACTATGCGCGTTATGCCAACGAGCCTTGGTTCAACCAGGAGATCCTGGATGAAATCTTAGCTAAATAATAAGACTGACTGATAAAACAGGGGCTCCACTCCCGCCCGGGATGCAGCCCCTCTTAAATTCAAGGGAGTGATTACAGTGAATATATATAAGAAAATCACAGACATTTTCGTGAAAATTGTTTCCGCTGTCCTAATGCTTCTGGTGGCAGGCATTGTAGGAATCATGCTCTACGAGCTGTGTCTGCGCAACTTCTTGAACAAGTCTTTCCGCGCTTCAACGGAAGCCTGCGGATTCCTGTTTATGTGGATGGCATTTCTGGGCATCATTGTACTTTATGACAAGGATCGTCTGATCACTCTGGACATGCTCTATGTACGGGCTCCCAGGAATGTGCAGAACATATTCTGGTTCATCAACAAGATTTTCAGCCTGGGCCTGGGCCTTGTCATGATCGTGGCCTACGCAGGCATGTATAAGATCAACAGTACCAGCCATTTTTCAACTATGCAGTTCTTATCGAAGGCCTGGCATTTTCTTCCTATGGCAATCGCAGGCGGATTCATTGCAGTAAAAACCATCTATCAGCTTCTGGAGCGGATTATGGTTAAAACACCAGAGGACAACAGCAAAGGAGGGATGGTAAAATGACAATATTTTTCATCACTTTTATAATATTACTGCTGATAGGAGTACCCATCAGCATCTCCATCGGAGCCAGTGCGGTCCTGGGGTGTCTGGTACTGGATTACCCTTTGATGGTCATTGGCCAGAAGATGGTAACAGGTGTTGACTCCTATCTGCTGATTGCCATCCCTCTGTTTATCCTGGCAGGAAACCTGATGAACGCCGGTAAGATTACTGACAAGATTTTCAGTTTCGCCAAGGAACTGGTGGGCTGGATTCCAGGCGGCCTGGGTCATGCCAATATTGTGGCCAGTATCATTTTCGCAGGCATGTCAGGAAGCGCTGCTGCGGATGCTGGCGGCCTCGGCACCATTGAGATGGAAGCTATGACCAAGAATGGATACCGGGATAATTTTTCCGGCGCGGTAACGGCAGCCTCCTCAGTAATCGGGCCTATATTTCCTCCCAGTATTCCGCTGATTATATACGGTGCTACTGCCAGTGTCAGTGTGGCAAAGCTGTTTATGGGCGGCGTACTGCCTGGCCTTCTCATGGGGGTTGCCCTGATGGTTCTGGTTTTTATCTTTGCAGTGAAATATAGGTTTGAGCGTCATCCTTTCGATATAATAGCGCTAATCAAGCAGTTTTTTGGCTCCATCCTGTCCCTGATCACTCCACTGATTATCCTGGCCGGATTCACCTCTGGAAGCTTCACTCCTACGGAAGCTTCCAGCATCGCTGTGGCCTACTCCCTGGTGATTGCAGTGGTGGTATATCACACCATAGATTGGAAAGCATTCAAAAACTGTTTGCTGGAATCAGCTATCACCTCTGCCAACACCCTTTTTATCATCGGAACCTCCACATTGTTCACTTATGTACTGGTGAAGGAGGGGGCTTCCAAGGCTATTGCAGACTTTATTCTGGGAATCAGCAGCAATCCTGAAGTGATTCTGCTTATCATTAATGTGGTACTTCTGATACTGGGTATGTTCATGGAACCAGGGGCAATCCTAACCCTGATGCTTCCGGTACTGCTGCCTATTGTCAAGGATCTGAATATTGATCTGGTACACTTTGGAGTTGTCATGGTACTGAATCTGATGATTGGCCAGGTAACCCCGCCCTTTGGTGTATGTCTGTTCGTCATATCCGACGTAGCTAAGATCAAGCTTGATAAGCTGTATAGATCCATTATACCGTTCCTGGCACCGTTAATCATTGTATTACTAATGTGTACCTATATCCCGGATATCGTTATATGGCTACCCAACCTTCTGGTAAAATAATATTTAACAGAGAAACAAGAAGATTTTAGACAATATAAAGGAAATTACCCACAAAGATATTATGACAATTTTAAAGACCATTGACCAGGAAGTTTTAAAAGCCGCAATCAGCGGCGAGAAATTTCAGGAATATTTCTTCAAAAACTGCCAGGTGAAGGAAATTGCGAAGTATTTGAAGGGTGTACTGAGAAAATAAACTTTAAGTATAGAAAGGCGCTGAATGACACATATTTAGCGCCTTTACCGGATTTATTAAAAAATATAAAATCAGTGCTGCTTACGCTATATCCCTATCATGCTCAAAAGGCCATGTCATAGCGTGCCACCTTGTTTGGACATTTCCAATCGTTTATTCAATTTCGCGCAATCTCTCCACAATGGATTTCTTTTGGAGAAAATAGATTGCTGCCTTTGTAATAATCACTGGCATCACAAGAACAACAACCGCATACAAGAGTGCAAACCATATCGGATACGCCCAGTGCAAATAATTCATGCCAATACTGTTCAGTCCCCAAATAAGCATAAACCCTAAAAATCCACCTACTAACAGAGTGATAATGATATTCCATACAGCAATCAATCCGGCTTCATACTGAACCATGTTATTGAGCTGCCGCTTTGTCATGCCAATAGACTGTAAAACCGACAATTCCCGCTTGCGGGTCATAATATTTGTCACCAGAGTATTGATAAGGCTGATCAGGCTGAACATCATGATAAAAATGCTAATGCCAATGATTGAAGTTAAAAGCGTGTTATACATCCCTGCCTTGCTATTGATAGAATCTCTCAAGGTGCGCATTTGCAAATCATCTGAGTTGGCAATAATTGCCTTCAACTGTTGCGTGATTTCCGACTCTTTGGAATCCCATTCTGTCGAGAGAAGCACTTCCGAATTGATATTGCAGCTTTCCGTCAGCATTGTATGAACGAGCTCGTCAGGCATTATAAACCAGCCAGATACACCGAGGGCAGTAAAACATTCTGGATTGCTGTATGCTTTTTCACTTGTAATTTCACCGCCAATGGAGAATACATCTTCGCGGTATTCTGTGCCGTCAAACCATTCAAATTTTATAGTGTCGCCGGGCTGGAATTTCCAGCCGTATATCTCTTCCACAGCGTCATTCTTTAAGACAAAGATTTCCTTGTTTTCTACAATATCCAAATAGCTCCGGTCTTGCGTTTCAATATACTTTGATAAATGAGTAAATTCTTCTTCCGTAAAGGGAACAATAAAATCATCGTCACGACGGCCATTATATTCAAATGTGCAGTACAGCTTCTCAAAAGGTATGATTTCTTTTACTCCGTTCACCCGGGAAATTTCCCGCACAAAAGTATCATTGAGCGGATTGTTGACTTGTATTCCTGCATATCCCTGTTCATTCACTTGTGCTGCGTTTTCTGATAAATAAATCCTAACTTCGCCATGTTCCATAATTCCATTTCTGGCATAAGCCTCCTGATTAAAGGAAGTCAAAAAGGTAGAACCAACCATAAAGATAATTCCACTGATTGCCAAAGAGAAAGAAGTCATAAGGAACTTTTTTCTGTTGCGGGAAGTGTTCATTTTTGCCATCGAAAAAGGAGTAATCCTCCTGAACAGGTGCTTAGGCGTCTTGAATTTTTGCAAAACTCCTTTTGTTTTATATGCTTCAATAGGTGATACCTTACTTGCAATTTTAGCAGGCTTACTAATAGAATATAAAACGGCGATATACTCTACCAAGATAATCAATGCACCCCAAATGAGAAAGTTTATCCATGACCATCCCTCTGAATTGAGAATCCACGCAAAAATTGAGCCCATGGCTAACCCCGATGGCGCGCCTATACAAAATAGTAAAGTACCCTCCCGTTTTACGATTCTTTTAATCTGTTTTCCAGTGGTTCCGATGGTTCTTAACTGTCCAAAATACTGAATACGGTTAATGATGGAGATATAGAAAATACTGTATATCACCACCACGCCGGCAAATAGAACTACAAGGCCAATGCAAACGGCAATAAGCATATTTTTCGGATTAAAGGTCAAAGACTGGACAAAAGCACTGTTTTCACCAATGCTCGGTCGTTCAATACCGCAATCCGCTCCAATCGCATGAATGGTATCAAGAAATTCATTTGCCGTCATACTTTTTGCTTCTTGTATCTGTGCAGCGGCTACAAACAAAGTATCTTTCAGTTGGCCTCCGGTTTCCGCATATTGTTCAGAGAAATAAACCGGGTACACATCAGAAGTAGAGCCGGTATCTGTAAGACCAGAAAGTACAAAGGATTCTTGTGTTCCGTCATAAAAAGAAAACGAAATTGTATCACCAATCTCAAGGTTTTCTCCAATCCGTTCTAAGTAAGACACATCAACGGCAATCTCGTTTTCAGCCGATGGGTATTGTCCCTCGGAAATTTCTGCGCTTTGAATTTTTCCCTCGGATTGCTCAATATACATCGGCCAGATTACATAGTTTTCAATTTCAGAACGCTTGCCGTACTTTGTAACCCTCATTTCCGAAATGCGGCTGTCCAGCCGAAGCGTATCACATTGCTGTTCTGTAATGTCGTAAAAAAATACTTGCTGCAAATTTTCCAGTTGCCGACTATTTGCGGTTTGCATGGAGGCTATATAGAGAGCCAGTCCAGACATTAATGCGATGGAAAGCGAGATCGTTAGGATAATCAAAAGGTTTCTCATTTTTCCGGACTTCAAACTGTTTTTAGCCAGCTTTTTTGTAATAGCGCTTGTATCATTCTCAAAAGGCCATGTCATAGCGTGCCACCTCCTTAATCCACAATCTTGCCGTCCTCAATACGGATAATCCGGTCTGCAAGGCGGGCAATGTCGTTATTGTGGGTAATCATCACAACGGTTTGGTGGAACTCCGCGCTGGTGCGCTTGATAAGCCCCAATACCTCGGCGCTGGTCTTACTGTCAAGGTTACCGGTCGGCTCGTCAGCCAGTACGATAGCCGGTTTAGTAATCAGGGCGCGGGCGATTGCCACACGCTGCTGCTGGCCGCCGGAGAGATTGTTCGGCATATTTTTGAGTTTATCTTCCAGCCCCAGCAGGTAAACAATCTCCTCCAAAAAGTGCTCATCTACCATGTCCCCGTCCAGTTCCACTGGCAGGACAATATTCTCATACACATTCAGAATGGGAACAAGGTTATAGTTCTGGAAGATAAAACCGATGTTGCGGCGTCGGAAAATCGTAAGTTCTTCATCATTTTTCTTAGCCAGTTCTTCACCCCGGACGATCACGCTTCCACTGGTAGGAGTGTCCAGCCCGCCCATCATGTGAAGCAGGGTGGATTTTCCGCTGCCGGAAGTTCCGACAATGGCCACAAACTCGCCCTCATCCACGGAGGAGTTCACGCCGTCAAGGGCTCGGGTGATGTTCGTCTTTGTGCCGTAATACTTTTTCAGGTCAATCGTTTGTAAAACGCTCATATTCAAAAAACTCCTTTCAAGGCTTCCTGCCTGTTGATAAGGACATTGTAAAACCCAAATGTCCGCGAAATGTTACAACGGACAAACTTTTTCAAAAATTTACGGCGGGCAGCTTATAAGGCCATCCGCCGCTTTCTATCTTGGGGAAGCATAATGGAAAATACCGACCCCCGCCCCGGCTCCGAAACCACTTTGATGTAGCCGCCCTGCCGTGTCACAATCTCACGGGCCAGATACAGACCAATCCCCACGCCCTGTTGTTCGTGTACCTCTTCCTCCCGGTAAAGGCGCCGGAAGATGGCAGCCTGATTACTTTCGGAAATGCCCTTGCCGGTGTCGGCTACTTTGATCTCCACATACATTTCCCATTGAATCACGGACACAGAGATTTTTCCGCCTGCCGGGGTGTACTTCACCGCATTGTCCAACAGATTAAACAATGCTTCGGCTGTCCATTTGCTGTCATGGGAAAGGGTCAAATCTTCCGGGCAGTCCACCGACACGGTGATTTCTTTTTTCTCCGCCCCGTAGACAATGCCGCTCATGGCCTGTGCCACGGTGTCAAAGAGGCGGCCCGGTTTCTTCTCCAACTGGATAACGCCCGTTTCCAGCCGGGAGGTTTTCACAAGCGCCTGAAAGAGAAAGTCCAGCTTATCCGTCTGGGCGCGGATTCCCCGGATAAAGTCGGTGCGCTCCGCTTCGGTCACGGGCTTTGCAAGCAGGGTGTCCGTTGCCATTTTCAAATTGCTCACCGGCGTTTTCACCTGATGGGATATATCTGATACAAGGGTCTGTAACTCCTGCCGTTCTTCGTCCACCCTGCGGCGGTTCTCCTGCATGATCTGATAAAGCCGGGTCAGCCGGTGGCCGATTCTGGCAAGCTGGGTTTCACTATCCTCCGGGCGCTTTGGCGCTTCATTCCCGGCGATCATGTGGTCAAGGGTCTGACACAGATCAGATGTAAAGAGGGAAAGCCGCTTCCCAAATGCCTGTGTCAGCACAAAGAGCCAGATAAGGGCGCAGAGAAGCAGCCCCCCGCCTGCAAACAGCGCCGCCACATGCTTTGTCACAAGAAATAAAAGTACAGTGATGGCGGTCATGGAGAGGGTCAGCCCGATTGCCACCCATCGGAACAGCCGCCTTACCGAGAGGGTTTTAAGCTTCATTTTGCCTCGCCTCCCGTCCATTGATAGCCCATGCCGTAAACAGTCTTGATGTAGGGCGCGCCGCCGTCGGATTCGATCTTGCTCCGAATCCGGCTGATGGAGGTTGTCAGGGTGTGTTCGTCCACAAACTTCTCGTCTATATCCCACAGCTTTTCCAAAAGCTGCCCACGGGTCAGCACTTGCCGGGGATTTTTACGGAACAGGTTCAGCATTTTGTACTCCATCGGGGATAGGGTCAGGGGCTTGCCATTTAAGGAAGCCGTCTGCTCCGAGAAGTCCAGAAACAGCCGCCCGTCGTCGTAAATGTCCTTGGCCGGTTTGTGATGTTCCAGCATGGCGAACATGGCTTTGATTTTCCGCTGCAAGGCCCCGATCACAAAGGGCTTTGTGATGTAGTCCACCGCGCCCACCTCATAGCCCCGTATCTGGTCGCTCTCCTGATCGTTGGCGGTCAGGAATATTACGATGGTGTCCGGGTGCTGGGGCTTTATCAGTTTGCACAGCTCAAAACCGTTGCCGTCCGGCAGGTTGATGTCCAGCAGCACTAAATCAAATTCCCGCTGGCGTATGGCTTCGGCTGCGGTTCTGGCGTTTAGGGCAGAAGTCACGCCGTAGCCGTCTGCGGTCAGGTTGTAGGCCAACATCTTATTCAAAAAACTGTCATCCTCGACAATTAAAATCTGCTTCATATCCTCACTTCCTTTGCTTTTTGCAGATAGTATAACAGGCAAATGTCCGCGAAATGTTACAGCGGATGGATTTTCTCAAAAAATGCCTTTCACTTATTATAGGACAGCCCCTGGGACAGGACAAGGCAGAAAATGTGAATTATAAACTATACGTCAATACATATTAAGTCATTCCATAATTCAACTATACGATGTATGCGGAAACAGGATGGACACTATACTTAACAAGACGTTTCCAGTGGGGGCACTGCTTCCATCCTGATAACCGATTAAGGTAAGTCCCGATGTATGTAAGAAATCAGATTGATACCAGCCATCTGAAAAAGCATCTGTACCATACCACCCAGAGAAAATCCGGGAAATGACAACCAACTTTCCTATCAGCATCTTCCGAAAGGAAATAGGAATTGTCAGAATGTTTTTCAGAGTGTGGTCCGTCCGTTCCCGATCAATCATATATCCAGCAATCAGAACGATTGTTGCAGGATAGATTAAAACCAGATTGTTCCAGATGACGTTTGCAGAAAAATTAAAAAGCGTATGGGTTGCCCCATCTGAAGCTGTTGCCATAAATCGGGAAAGAAGCACGATGGTAGGCATTATCGCTACGCGCTTATTAAAATAATTCATCTCCACTTTTAAAATCAAATCCAGGGTGAAGGTCAAATTTTACTGCACCAACGTTTGCCATTCCTTTTACAGCTTTACTAATACGCGCAATACCTTCATTTCCAAACCCTGCACATAGTTCTATTGCTTTTACTCCATGTTCTGATAGTTCCCGCGCAACAGTTTCGGCTTCAGAATAGTTTTTAACCCCAACAACTGTCAAGTTGACTGTTGGCGTATTTATAACTGTTCTATGTTTCTTGTAGTCTACTTCTGGTGCGACAAAAATAAATGCTGCGTTTACTTTCATTCTAAACCTCCTGTGAAATTGTTTTAAGTATAGTTTCTTGAATAATATCAGTGATTTATTATTCGCTTATTATTACACCTCCTGCTTTAATGGTACAAAACAACCTGTTACAAACAAAGTAACAGGCTGTTTCTTTATATTCTTCTCGCAAGACATTCTAAAATAAATAGGGTTGGAACCTGTGTGGTTGCATTATAATCTCCATTCACACGTTGTTCCTTTATATTATATGAAAAACTCCAATCAGATATTTGGGCTAAAGTGCTGTTTGGTGCATTGGTAATACTTAAAACCATACATTTTTTTTGCTGAAATTGCCGAACCATATCAACTACACCTTTGGTTTCCCCGCTTTCTGATAATGCAATAATCACTGCATTTTTATAAGAATATGTTTCAATTGGATAAAAGGTATCTTCCAATCCAACAGAAAACTTCCCCATATTGGAAAAAAGCCGCGCCCCGTATTTTGCCAAAGTGCCTGATGAGCCGTTTCCAATAAAAATCAGATAATCAGAATTTTTTATTATTTCTATAGCCGACGAAAGTTTCCTCTCAAATGCACTTGAATTTGTCCTTTGGAAGAAAAGATTAAGCTCCTGCAAATCTTCTAAAGGCGGTTGTGTTTTAAGGAGATGTATTTCATCATTTATAGCTTTCTTAAATTCGGAATATCCTTCAAAACCATTTTTATTACAAAAACGCAATAATGTTGAAGTTGAAATGTGTATATCACTTGCTAATTCTCGAATTGTCATATACGGAATTTTTTCGATATTAGAAATGATAAATTTATAAATCAAAATTTCTGTTTCGTTAAATTTTTGAATTTCTTCATACGAGAACATTCTACCGCCTCCCTATCACAAAATTATTATAGCTTAACTAAAACAATTCTACAATTACAGATAGCTCATATTTTTGCTGTACTGGCAATTTTAATTGAACAAAATCGCTGCGCGATGGCCTGTCGAGGCTGTGGCGCAGTATTTTCCGTTAAAAAAGCAGTCTGCCAGGACGTCAGGGATAGCTTCCCACAGTCCTTACGGCTGATGAGGTGTACAGGCTCCTGGAGGCCACGGACGACCTGAAATATAAAGCGATGCCTTTCCCATTAACACTGCTGGTCACCCAGATTAAAATGTATTCGATTCACCAGATAAATCGGAACCGTTATCAGCTTACCCTCAGCAATTCCTCCATAAGTGTCTCCCTTGAGATAATATACATAATCCAGCTTTCCATCGACCAGAAGCCGGCTGACTGTTTTTCCGGTATTCCTGCCGGCCTTTACCTCAAGTCCATAGTTTTTGTAATCAAGAAGGCTTCTTACGTAGAAATCCAGTTCTCCTCCGGTCGCACGGTAAACAGCAAACCAGGGAGCGTCACCTGCAATGGTATCTGTAGTCTTTATTCTTTTTAAGATATCCAGGTAGACAAAGTTTTCACATAAGATTCCTCGGATGGTGTCCCGTGTTTCGCCGGTCCTCCGCAAAAAATAGGCAGCGACACCAAGATCCAGAAAATAGAACCGGCAGTTGTCAACCAGGTCCAGATGGTTACAGTCAATACTCTTGCTGCAATAGCCTATAACATGGGATAAATACAGCCAGCTGATGGCTGCATTCACCATCTTTTTTGAGATCTTCCCGCTCTCCTCTTTAAAGACTATCTTAGAAAAATCAGTTACAAAATCGTCCGTCCCCTTTTTCTCTTTCACCAGAGAAATTGCAATGGCCGAGAACATTTTGCCGAACAAGTCCAATTCAAGAGCTGTTTCAAAGTACCTGGAGGATTCACGAATAAATATTTCAACATTTTTTTCCACCTGTGCGCGGCACTGACTGATATCCTTTGTCTCCAGGTACGTCTCCACCACCTTGGGATAGCCGCCAATCTGGCAGTAAATTTCAAAAAGCCGGTTTATCTCATCGTAACACTCATGGGAGCTTTCCCCGGTTAATGATAGCTGTTCGTATCGTTCACGCAGGCCAAATGCCTCTAAAAATTCAGGAAATGAAAGCGTATTTAAAATCAGGCTGTCCGTATCCCCTGCGGATAAGAAAAAACCTTTCTCACGGGTTCGGCCCAAATAACTGCCGGTTACAATAAAGTCACAGGCAAACTCCCGTGCAAACTCCCGGATCCTGCTGTATATGGCCGCGGATTCCTGGATTTCGTCAATCACTACCACGGTTGACTTATCATCCTTAAATTCCGGATCGTAGGCTTTTATCACCTGATGCAGAGGCTGGCTGCGTACCGCATTTCTGTTTTCATATATTTCATGAAAGTAACCCAGGAAATCCTGTCCGGATTTTCCAATCATATTAATATAGATAAATTGGTCATACTGTTCCCTGGCGAACTTTTCTAGTATAACTCGATTTAAATAAGCTTACAATTTAAGCATTGGTAGTAATCTGATTTCTTGGCTTACGTGTCCGTGCTTTGGGCGCACGTTTCCCTTGGTTTTCAGGATAATAATGTAAACTTATTAAAATCGAGTTATACTAGTATAAAGGTTTTTCCTACCTGTCTGGCGCCCTCCAATTCCAGGACCCTTCCGGTATTCTGGTTTTTCCAAAGAAGCAATTTCTCATATATATCTCGTTTTAAATACATGGTAATCCCCTTTTCTTTCCTCATTACAGATACTTCTTACACAAAGCATTGCTGCAGAGCATAAGTCGCAAACCTCGCACCTTCTTTAAGGGGCGTACAGGGTGCTCCTTGGATATCATTATATCAGCATCCAATATCTGAAAACAAGTACAATCTATTTTAATTATCTCCCATATTTCCCTACTGCTGACACTTATTGTCGTCATCTGCAAAAAATAACTTAATATTTGTATGCACGGTCCGCTCAGAACAATCCTCTTCCGTAACCGCGCCCCATACACGGGTGATGATGTGTCCTCCCTCTTCCACGTCTCCTTCTGTAGACGTGTATTCACTTTGGCCTCGTCTTAAATCTTAGGTTTATTTGCATTTTGCAAAGTACTAATTTCAGTGTGCTCGGCCATCAAATTAAGTGTGCCTGAATGGATCAACTAAGCCGTTTGCGTCTAAATACTGCTAACACATATGCGTCATCATCCCACATATCACCAAATCCGTTATGCCATCTTTTTTTAATAATACCTGTAATTCTGTTTTTTGAAAACTATTAGGATAATGTTTCGTGATGACTTTTTCAGTAACCAATGGTTTGATTTCCCCGGAGATTTCCACGCCTTCTGTATTTGGAGCAAAAAAGTCGGCATTTTCTGGCACTATATGCTGAATATAATTGACCGGGGATTTCTTCGTTCTGAAATAGTGCAGCAATTTTTTTATGGCCATTAACGCTTTTTCCGGTTGGTACAGTTCACACCGTCCATTTTTAAAGTAGTCGTTTTGCACGTCAATAATTAATAAAGCTTCTTTCCTCATATCCGATCCTTTCTATGAACAATACAGTTTATTGAAAGAATCATACAGGAAAATGAAGCTCATGTAAATTACTTACTTTTTCGTGCATACACTAATAAGATATTCCTTTTTGATCCAGAAAGTCTGTCATGCCATGCTCCACCATGTATTCAATGCCTATGTCCTGCATTATTTTAATCGCTGCCAACATTTTTCTGCCTCTCTCAGTCAAAAAATATTCAACCTTCAAAGGGAAACCTTCATAAGAATTTTTATCAACCAGCCCAAATTCCTTTAGTTCCTGTAATTGTTCTAACAGCATTGATATCCCATTCCTGAGCTGAAAAATAATGATTGTTTTCCATTTTTCCTTTGTAATATCATGTACTAATTCTAAAGGACAAGTATATGTCTCACGAATTCATTTTTATAACTCCAGACAAGTAGGTATTCTCACCCGGGATTATCCTGGTTATAGATTATTATTTATTACGACAATGTGCTTTAATTGCCTCTCCGAAAAACTCCGCGATATTCCATGTGGCAAATCTATTGATATAGTCCGAAAATCGTTTATCAGTTTGATAGACTTCGCCCAAGCACATCAACATATCATCCGAGCAAGGGTAGAAGTTTTCAGAAATATACTCCTGCCATTCGATAACAATGGATTGAACAGCAGGTAATGTAGGTTCTTCACCTTGGAATTCAGCCAACCGTTCAAAAATGTCCTGGGAACGTATCAGAAAATCGTTCCATTTTTGGTTCCTTTCTTTTTCGGCCTTGGCTGAAAATAATGTAGAAAATTCTTGATACTCATGTGTACTACCCCAACGCTCAATGACCTCATTTCTATATTTCTCTTGTAGAGCGGAAATTTCAGAGTTAGAAAATGCCGTAAAGGAATAGTCGGTTTTTCCAGCCAAAGTATCATTAACTAAACAGATAAGTTCCTCTATTTTCTTTTTTCTAAGTTTAAGCAATTCTGAATGTCTTTCTAATGCTTCTCGTTTACTATATGCAGGTGCCGATAACAGTTCTTTGATCTCTTTTAATGAAAAGCCTACTTCGCGGTAAAACAAAATCTGTTGTAGTTTTTCTAAATCATTTTCAGTATACAAACGATATTTTGTTTTATCTGCCTTGGCGGGTTCCAGTAAGCCAATTTCATCATAGTAATGTAGTGCCCGTATCGTAATGCCGGTTAGCTTTGCAACTTCATGTACTGTCATTTTTTCAGACCTCATTCCAAAATTCCTCCACTTCTTTCAGTATTTCTTCAGCGGGTGTTAGAGTAGCTTCAATGATAGATTTACCCGTCTTTTGTAAATAATATTTTATCATATGATAGCCACAGGCATATCCAGCGCAATAGGGCAAACCAACAGGAAAATAGTTTTGCATTTTTGCCATTTCATCACCATATAGATATGCTGTCAGGTTATCTAAGCCCTGCACATCAAGACCTTCCCTTATGATAGGCTTGATATATCCATTCAAAGTTTCCATATCTGTCTTGCTTACCCACGGCCCAACATTTTCCTCACCATATAGGTAGGTAGCAAAGTTTTCAGCAAGGCCCTCACTAATCATCATTTCAGCAAGAGTAATATCATTGTGCCATTTAATAAACTGGAAACGGACGTTATGATTTGTTTCATGTGCCAACGCTACGGGAAGTCTGCGCTTTGTGTGTTCAGATGGAACAAGCCATGTAAAAATGTATCCGGGAATACCGCCATCACCACAGTAATTGTCATTCATAGTCGAATAAGGGTTTTCTGGATCAGCCAGCAAAATGGTGTAGAGATATTCTTTTATTGGCAACTCAATTTCTGCATCAGTAAAACACTTTAAAGAACGCTCGATTGATTTTTGGCAGTTGTTCCAAAATTGGTTGTCTCTTAGTAGGATAATGCTTTCCGCCGATTTTTCATCAATTTTTTCTGGCAGAAGAAAGCCCAACATACCACTTGCCATAATGACATCATAGCCATTCGGTTGTACAGCCTTCATTGGCACATTGTAGCAGGCCCATTTCTTTTCAAAAGGCTTCATCATTTCATAACGGTAAATATCGTTCTTTTTGCAAAACGGAGCCTCCATAATTTTTTTATAGACCCCGTCAGAACGAACCGGCTGTACTTTAATAATGCTCATGTTTCGTACTTCCTTTCAATAGTTGGTAACTTTATTCTACGGTATGACGTAACGTCAAAGTCAATAGTCTTTTGCTTTTGATTTTGCTTTTGATTTTATGAAACCAAATACCTTCAAACATAAAATTTTTTTCGTTCTCATATACACACAAGATTCATATTCTTTAATCATTATTTTGTAAATGAATTAAATCCTGAATTGATATATTGGGATTGTGGTAACGCTGCCTTTTTTGCGTTTTATTCTTATAATTAATGCATTTTGAGGACATAACTGTATACATGCCATGCATTGTTGACAACGATGTTGAAAGCTGGGAAATCCATTTATTATTTCTATATTTTTTGCCGGACATATCATTTTACATTTTCCACATGATATACAGCTATTTGAAATTTGATATCCCATATCAGTTAAACCTGCTTTTTTAATCCGTATATTATGATAGAAGTTTATTATGTCCAATTCTTTTTTATATTTTCTATAAAATCTCTAACCTGTGACAGCCTCATAGAACACCAGCCAGTCCCTATATGATAACGTTTTGGGTGGTCTTATGGCATCCTGCAGATATCTGCGAACCGAATCGTATCCGTCTAATTTTGGCAATTGTATTTCAGCCGCAGCCAGCGGTTAATCCTTCAGACCTTGAACCACCGAATTATACAGAAATAAAAGAAGAATTGACAGAATTTTATGACGAATTTTGTGCGTGGTCTGATATACGCTATATTGACGAACCCTTACTATATCAAAATGTAGTAAGTGCATTAGAAACGCTTATTGATACGATAGTGCAATAAAAAAGGACAGAACAAATGTCTGCCCTTAGCCAATATACTTGATTTTTTATAAATATTCCCTTGAATGAAAAAATACATCTTCATTTTGAATATATTCCATGATATAATTGTCCAAACAGACTATCGGAACGAGGAAGATGTATGGACGATTTAGCATTAAACTATCAAAGTGATTTTTATAAAGCTATTGTCAAGGGGGAATGTAAGATTTGGATATTGGGCTCTTGTCTCTAGAAGAAAAAGCGTATTGAAAACCAAAACAACTTTTGCTATACTTTTTGCCAAGGAAAGATACAGTGAGGTTTATATCTATGATTACTCTGCATTTGAATGATCAAATCATCAAAAGCCTGAGCCGTCCGGAACTGAATATTCTGAAATATGCCTATGAGAACACGGATGAGCTTATGGAGCTGAGCATCCAGGATTTGTCGAATCGCGTCTCCTACTCACCCGCCACGGTTCTGCGTTTCTGCAAAAAGCTGGGCTACTCCGGCTTTTCGGAATTCAAATATGCACTGCGGGCAGAACAGCGGCGGAAAGGAGAAGACATTTCCTCCCACAGCAGCCGGAATTTCAGTACCGGGATGATGATTGACACCCTCAGCTCCAACATCCAGGCTACATCCAAGCTGATACAGGAAGAACAGCTCAATCAGACGTTCCGATACTTAGAGAGCGGCTGTCCCATCTACCTCTGGTCGCCGGGAGGACTAACTTCTGTGGCGGTGGAATATTTTGAAAAACTGCTGCTGTCCATCGGGCGGCAGGAGGTCTATTTTATCGAATCCGTAAAGATGTTTGAGCATATCCTGCGGAATTGCTCCCAGGAATCTCTCCTGATTCTCATCAGTACCTCAGGCAAGTATCCCACTACTATCCGTCTAGGAAAAATTGCCAACGCCAGCGGTATCCCGATTCTCTCCATCTCCCCCTACACCAGCAACGAGGTTGCGGACTTGGCGGATGTCAGCTTCCGTTTTTTCACCAACCAACGGGAAAACCTGGGAGCGGAGTTCACATCCCGGCTTCCTATCTTTTTTGTCATCAATACCATTATCCAATGTTATCTGCGCCATCAGACTCCGGTATGCGGCAATCAGGAGGACCAGAGAGATGCTCTCACTATTTGAAAAAGCCCATCAGCTCCCACTAACGGAAACTGAAAAAATAATCTTATCTTATTTTGAGGAATATTCCTCTGCTGTCATACATATGACGCTGAGCGATCTTTGCGCACAGTTATACACTTCTAATGCTACGATTGTCCGCTTCTGTCAAAAGCTTGGGCTCAGCGGCTACAACGATTTTAAGTACCTGCTGCGCAGCGAGCTGCGCGCAGGCAAAATGGCGCCCTTCTACGCTGATGAGTACATCAGCCGCAGCATGGCGCGCTTTCAAGACAGCATTGCCGCCCTGAATATCCGGCAGCTGGAGGAAATCACGGAGCTGCTGACCTCCAACCGGCCTCTGTATATCTACGGGACCAATCTCAGCGCCCTCCCGGCCAGATACCTGCAAATCGTACTCAATTCTTTGGATTATGCCTCTATTCTGATCGAATGGGAGAACCAGCTCAACGGATTGGTTCAAAACATGAACGATAACGCAGTCCTCCTGGTCATGACCGCCAGAGGACGCGGGGAGCGGTATTTGCGGCCCTTTGAGGTGGCAAAGAAGCGGGGGCTGACTACGGTTCTGCTTACCAGCAACCGGGAATCTTCTCTGATCCCCTACAGTACCATTACGGTCTGTACAAACGATCTGAACGAGGAATACCAGCATACGGATATCAATTCCCGTATCGTTTTTTTCACCGTAATCCAGATTCTCATCGAGCTGACGGCGCAGAAAAAACGGGAACCAGTCGAAACAGCCGAAACGGCGGACTCCTGAACCGTGAGTCCGCCGTTTGCCGCTTTATCCGATTTTCGCCACCGTGGTTCTGCCCGCTTCCGCCGTGATGCCGGTGACGTACTCCGCCACCACCGGGTCCTCGTCCTCAATGAGGATGACCATGACATCCGAACAGAGCTTCTTCGACTCGATGAACTTTCTGGAGAAACGAAGGATCGGTTCGCCCAGCTTGATTTTCTCGCCCTCGGCTTTGAGCTGCTCAAAGCCCTCGCCGTTCAGAGCCACCGTATCCACGCCCACATGGATCAGGACCTCCTGACCGCTGTCGCTGCGCAGGCCGACGGCATGCTTGTTGTCCTCCGAGCAGTGGGTGAGCACGCCGTCGCAGGGGGCGACGATCACATTCTCCGCGGGGCAGATCACCACGCCGTCACCCAGGATCAGATTGGCGAAATTCTCGTCCTTTGCCTCGCTCATGGGCAGCACCTTGCCGCCCACCGGGGCCTTCAGCTCCAGCTTCTGGGCCGGGGCCTTCTTTGACGCCTTCGCGGGAGCGGCATCCGCCGCCGCAGGCATCTTCTCCATGAACGCCTTCGCCGCCGGGCCGGCCTTCAAGCACTCGCGCACATTGGCGGCAATGGCTTCCACCTTAGGGCCGTAGACCACCTGGATGTGCTTCTCGCTGGGGCGGATGAAGCCGGACGCGCCTGTTTTCTTCAGGATGTCCTCCCGCACCTTGGACGGGTCAACCAGATCCACGCGCAGGCGGGTCAGGCAGTTGTTGGCCGCGGCAATGTTCTCCACGCCGCCCAGGCCCTCGATGATCTGGTAGGCCTTGACCTTCTGCTGCTCATCCATGCTGAGGGAGGCGTCCTCTTCCTCCTCGTCCTCCGCCACGTCGATGGAGATGTTCTTCTTGGACAGGTAGTGCTTGAACACGATGTAATAGATGAGCGCGAAGGGGATGCCCACCACGATGACCCAGTACCAGTGGGAGCCGGGCTGGAACACACCCCAGATCAGGTAGTCGATGAGGCCGCCGCCGGTGTTGCCGATGATGACATTCAGCACCGCCATGAGGGCGAAAGACAGACCTCCCATCACCGCGTGAAACAGGAAGAGCTGGGGGGCAATGAACATGAAGGAGAACTCCAGAGGCTCGGTGATGCCGGACACCACGCTGGCTGCTACGCCGGCAATCATCAGGGCTTTGACCTTGGGCTTTTTCTCCTCCGGGGAGGTCTGGTAGATGGCCAGCGCCGCCGCCGGCAGTCCGAACATCATCATGGGCATCTTGCCCTGGCCCAGGAAGATGGTGAAGGGATCCAGCTCGGAGAGAGGCACCTTGTCCACAAACTGGAGGAAGATGTTCAGGCAGCCCTCCACCCCCTCGTATACGCCGCCGATGGCGGTGGTGCGGAAAATCCCGTTGAGCACATGGTGCAGGCCGGTGGGGATCAGCAAGCGCTCCAGGAAGCCGTAGCCGAATACGCCGAGGATGCCCGAGGCCTGGATGATTCCGCCCAGGCTGTTAATGGCCAGGGACACTGGGGTCCAGACGAAGGGTGCCACCAGGCCCACCACCGTGGAGGCCAGCATGACCGCCAGGGCCACAAACCGCTTGCCGCCATAGAAGGAGATGGCCACGGGGAAGGTGATCTTGTGATACTTGTCGTGGAGCTTTGCCGCCACTAGGCCTATGACAATACCGGCCACCGCGCCCATGTCCATGGTCTCCACACCCAGGATGTTGGAAATTTTCAGAGCGCTTAAATCTGCGAAGCCGCTGTTGATCATGGCGGCGGAGGCCACCAGGAAGGTATAGTACCCGATGAAGCCCGCAAAAGCGGCGATCTCCTTCTCCTCCTTCACCATGCCGAAGGCGATGGAGATAGCAAACAAGACAGGGATCAGGGTGAAAACCACGCCGGAGACCTTGTTGATGACGTAGATGACGAAGTGGATGTGGGTCTGGGTCAGGAGGGGCAAGGCCTCCTGTACCTGGGCCTTCATCAGCGCGGAGGAGAGGCCCAGGAAGATGCCGCAAGCCGCCAGGGCGGCGATGGGCATCAGAAGGCTTCGTCCCAATGCGGAGAAGAAGTCCATAATCTTGTTTTTTTGCACCGTTTTAACCTCCGATTCTTACTCTCTCTGTTCTTGCTCTGCCCTTCGGATCAGTCAGCTCAGGCCACATGCCCTGGTTGGCCTCAATGAGGGCGTCCAGCACCTTGCGGGCTTTCTTGGCGTCGCCCACCAGGCGGCTGAGGGTAAATGCCTCCAGGGCCTTCTGATAGGAGTGCTCGAAGAAGGCGTCCACCAGCAGCTTCTCTACGGAGACCTGATTCACCAGCAGGCCCAGGTGGAACTGGGGGATATTGCCCACGCCCAAGGGCCGGGGACCGTTGGCGCCCAGCTCGCAGGCCACCTCCACCATGGCGTCATCCTGCATGTTGGCGATGGCACCGTTGTTCTCCACGATCATAATATGGCGGTCGTTTTTGTTGAAGGCGATAGACTCGGCAACCTTTATCATCATCTCGGCGTGGGCGTCGGAGATGGCGTCGAAGCGGTCGCCCAGCTTGCCGGCGGCAATGACCTCCCTGCACTCAGTGAAGACCCGCTTCTCCCGGCCGTCCTTCACCTCGTCGGCCCGGGTGTAGTCGGGGTTGAGGTGGCTGGCCTTGTACTCGGGGTAGAGGTAGTACTGGTCATAGGTGTTGGGCAGGAAGTCGGGGAAGTCGTTCATAATGGTCTGAACCATGCCATAGGTATCCAGCCAGGACTGGTCCCGCTGCTCGGCGTCCTGGGGCAGGAAACCGTTCTCCTTGATGCGCCTGCGGATCTCGGGCATCAGATCCTTGCCGGTTTTCATGTCGTACATGTTGGTGAACCAGCCGTAGTGGTTCAGACCGAAGTACACGGGATCCAGGTCCTCCCAGTCGCAGCCCAGCAGGCGGGAGCAGGAGCGAACCACGTTCTCGGGCTGGTCGCAGATGTTCAGCAGGCGCTTGTCCCCGGGGAACTCCCGGCGCAGAGCCTCGGCCACAATGGCGGCGGGGTTGGAGTAGTTGAGAATCCAGGCGGCGGGGGCCAGGCGGCGGATGTCGTGGACAGCCTTGATCATGTCTACGCAGGAGCGCATGCCGTAGGCCATACCGCCGGCACCGCAGGTCTCCTGGCCGATCATGCCCATGCTCAAGGGGATGTGCTCGTCCTTGGCCCGCATGTCCAGGCCGCCCGCCCGCATCTGCATAAAGACGAAGTCCATGCCGGTGTACGCCTCGTTGATGTCGGTGGTGTAGGAGAACTCCAGCTCAGGGAAGCGCTCACTGAAGAGGATCTCGCCGTATTTGCCGATAGGCTCCTGGCGCTCCGGGTCGATATCAAACAGTACCAGCTTCTTCAGCGGGAACTCCTCCCGCAGACGGACAAAGGATTTCAAAAATCCCAGGGTATAGGTGCTGCCGCCGCCGACGATACATACATTGAATTCTTTCATAAATAGTGCCCTTCCTCTTTTCATTTTTCACATGATTTCATGTGATGCCTGCATTATAGTGAATTCTGCGGTGTGTGTAAATATTTTCTTTATATTCTGAAATCAATCCCCCATTTTATTGTTTATAACTATATAAGTAATTTTTTTCACAGCATATCTTTTGATGTTCAATAGGCGCTGACCATCCTGAACGAAAGCCCCTGCGTGAAGTGAGCACTGCTTATGGGATCCCGAATAAACCTGAATTCAACCGGCTGCTGGCGGACTATATCCTGCTCGGTCTGGAACTGCTGGGGAATAAGACCGGTATGTTCCGTGTAATATCGATTGTGGTTACTTCAGGGAAATCGAAGGGTTCTGCGCCTGCATTTGTAAGGGTGTCCCCTGGCTGGGAAAACTCACCTCTATCATGAAAAAATCCGACCCGGGAACAGTTTTCCTGCTCCGAAGCCGGATTAATTGAGGATACGTATCTAAACTTTCTCTATCACCTTTTTTATCCAATTCTTCTGGAACCATTGGATTAGCGGCCCCATAAAAGCGGCAGTAATCACGGTGGCAGCCCCTACAATACTTCCAAAAGCGAAGCCCACAATGACGCAGACAAAGTCTGTGGCAACTCTGGCAATTTTAAAGGGGATTTTCCCGCCGGTTTTTCTCTCTATGATAACGGCCAGCGCGTCATAGACAGCGATTCCCATGTTGGCCTCCATATACATAGCCGCTGCGAAGGAGCAAAGCACCACTGCCCCAGCCATCATCATGACGCGAACCGCCATGGGCAGGAGGGCGACATCTCCTACCGCTTTTGTAAGCATCACAACTATGATGTCCGCTATATAACCAATCCCGGCCATATTGACAATCGTCCCAGCCCCGATGCAGTCTTTTGCCTTCACAAGGACCAGCAGGAAGAGAAGAACGTTCACTAATAGCTGATAGGTTCCGAATTGAATCCGCAGGGTACCGCTAACGCCAAGATTCATGCACGTAAAAGGATCCGTACCGAACCTGGACATTCTGAGGAAACCCACCGCCGTTCCCATCAGAAGGTTTCCGATAAGCATCATTTCTGTCCTGGCTGCCAAACGTCTCTTTTTTTCTACATTCATAATACTTGTTCTTCCCTCTTTGTTCCATGCAGCACATAAATCTTAGACCAGAAATCCGTACACGTCTCGCCGCCGTCCAGCACCTGACCAGCAGACGCATCGGTGGTGATTAGCCCTGCATTCATCAGTTCTTTTCCTGAATAGGAGCCGTTTCTTCCCTCTATCACATAATCCATGCCGGCGTCCAGACCGCGGAGCTTTAACCTTCTGTAGGGACAAATCACGTCATTTAAAATTTTATAATAACCCATGACTGCGTCTTTCCTATCATCAGAGACAACCATCCATGCTGCCATGTTTCCTTCAAAGGGACTGAGCAGGCGGTAGAACGTCCCCTGGTGAATCAGATTTCTGTACTTCTTTACAAATGAAATCTGCTGTTTGATTTCTTCCTGTTCCTCTTCAGACAGCTTATTAATGTCTAATTCGTAGCCAAAGACACCAAAATATGCCACATTTGCCCTGGTTGCCAACGGTGTGTTTCTGAACATCTGGTGGTTCGGAGTGACAGACACATGGGCACCCATGCTGCTTAAGGGATACACCATGCTGGTTCCGTACTGAATCCGGATACGCTCCACGGCATCGCTGTTATCACTCGTCCAGGTCTGCGGAGCATAGTAAAGCATGCCTGGGTCAAATCTCCCGCCGCCACTGGCACAGGACTCAAATAAGATTTCAGGAAACCGTTTTGTAAGCCTGTCATACAAATCATACACGCCCAGGATATACCGGTGGAAAATTTCCCCCTGCTGCTCTGCCGGCCAGCCGCTGCTGAAGCACTCAGTGATGCTCCGGTTCATATCCCATTTGATATAGGATACCCTGGAATTCACCAAAAGGTTCTCCATCTGGCTGTAGATGCAGTCCACCACCTCTTTTCTTGTAAAATCAAGGACAAACTGGTATCTTCCATGGGAAACCCTGCGGCCCGGTGTTTCAATCCGGTAATCTGGGTGGCTGCGGAACAGATTGCTGTTCTCATTGACCATCTCCGGCTCGAACCAGAGACCAAATTTCATCTGGCACTCTTCCTCGATTCGTCTGGATAAACCTGCTATTCCGTGCTCCAGCTTATTTAGATTGGCAGACCAGTCTCCCAGGCCCTGCCTGTCGTCATTCCTCGTCCCATACCAGCCGTCATCCAGTACAAACATCTCAATACCGGCCTTCTTCGCCGTCTTTGCAATTTCCACGATGGAATCCTCGTTGAAGTCAAAATAAGTTGCCTCCCAGTTGTTGATTAGAATCGGGCGCTCCCGATCTCTCCAGTATCCCCTTGCCAGCCTTTGACGGTACAGCTTGTGGAAGGTCTGGCTCATTCCGTTTAATCCGTCTTCAGAGAAGACAATCACTGCCTCCGGAGTTTGGAACGACTCTCCCGGTTTCAGATTCCATGAAAAACCAATCGGATGGATTCCCATAAGCATTCTCGTCACATCGTAGGTATCGACTTCCGCCTGCATCAGGAAATTTCCGCTATATACAAGGCTCATTCCGATGGCCTCCCCATGGAATTCATCAGCAGACGGCCGTTTTAATGCCACAAACGGATTGTGATTATGGCTGGAGTTCCCCCGGATGCTGCCGATGGCCTGAATTCCCTGCTGAAGTGCCCTCATCTTTATCTGCCGCTCCCGAGACCATGCCCCGGAAAGCTGAATCCATTCATAGTCCTTATCCGGCAAATCCAGGCATGCGCTCATGGCCCTGGTAAGCGTTAAGCGGGCGGCCCTGCGGTTTCTGATCTGCGCGCTTCTTGTGATGACCGGGTAATCCCTCATAATAGTGTAGCTGAGAATCAGCTGCGCCTCCATAAGCGCATCCTCCAGAATGATTTCCAGAGTCTGAGCTTCCCCGGAATCCTCCGTGTAGATGGCTGGCAGCCCCTTAAGTTCTGGTTTCCCATCATATATTTTATGGGCTTTATACACAAAATCCGAAATCCGGCTTCCGTTCTCCTGTAAGATTTCAAACGCCGGCTCACGGTAATCCGTGGTTCCGTAAGAAGGGTATTCCTGTTTCAGATGTTCCAAGGAGTAGGATAAGTCCCCCTCAAACAGGTACGACGTCATGGGCCTGTGGGCTGTCTCAATGAAATAGCCGAAATCCTCTTTATCCGGTATGCTGCTTCCGAAATACAGCTGCCCCATCTGGCCGTTTCTCAATACCTTCATAATATAACTGATGGAATCATTGTAAAGGTGGAATTCCTTTGTCTGTTCATGATAAATAATACTCATATAATCTCCTGTCTCTATACCTGACATAAATCTGTAGCTGATACTCCTGGCTCTGTCCAACTGTCGTTCACCTTCTGCTTTACGCCGCGTGAAGTTCATTTAATTTTTGAATCGTTTCTTCCAGATATTTGCCCTTTAATTTATAGCACTTGGCGTAAATCACATAGCTGAGTACTGCAAATACCATGGGAATGGCAATCATGATGATGCGGATTCCATTTAAGGTGGCGTCTGTCTGCTGTGGCAGCGCCGCATTGTACCCGACAATCGCCAAGCCAACCCCTGTGAGAAGCCCGGCCACAGCCTGGGAGGATTTCATCAGGAATGTCTGTGTGGAGCAGATGATGCTCTCATTTCTTGTTCCGAATAATAACTCGCTATAGTCAATTACGTCCGCGATGGATACTGTCACAACGCCAAGTTCAAAACCGGAACCTAATTTTAAGATCCCAGCGCCCAGGATGATGAAAAGCGGGTTCGTCGGTGCGGTAAAGCCTGCCACTGCGATAATGATGAGCCCGATGATTGGAAATGCGCAGGCCATGGCGAACATTTTTTCTCTTCCCAGTTTTTTAACTATCTTCGGAAAAATAACCAGACCGCCCATCTCCGCCAAGATACAAACGTTAAAAATGGAGAACAGGCTCTCTCTTCCTGCCACATACTTGAAATAGTAGATAATCACACCGTTGATAATCTGCATGCACAAGTTGAAGGATAATAATAAGCCGATGTAGGCTAACAGCTGCTTATTACCGAACAGGATATTCTTAATCTGTGAGAAGCTGGTTCGCTCCGATGCTGTCTCCGTCACCTTTTCCTTTACATTTACAATCGTAACCCCGATTGTGAAAATGAACAGTATGGCGATAATCACGGCAACGGAACGGAACCCGCCGGTCCTGTCACCGTTTCCAAACAGTTTATCCATCCCATCAATCATGCTGAGGCCGAACACGCCGATGCTGAAGCCCGCCAGACTAGCAAAGAATCTCGGGATGACGGATACAGCCTCCCTCTCGTGGGGATCGTTGGTCAGGTTTGGAAGCCAGGACCAGTAGGGAACGTCCATAATGGTGTAGGTCATCCCGTAGAGTATGTAAGCGACAGATACGTAAATGTACAGTGATTTTCCCTGAAACCCAAACGTGTTAAACAGCGCCACAAAGACAATCGCGTTAATCAGTGTCCCTACTAACAGCCAGGTTCTGAATTTGCCAAAATGATTATGGGTATTGTCCACGATGAGTCCCATCATAGGGTCGTTAACCGCGTCCCAGATTCTTGCAATGAAAAACAAAGTCCCAACAAACGCCGGTGCCAAAAACAGGACATCCGTAAAATAAAACATTAAGAAATTACCAACAAAACAGCAGATAGCGTCCTTCCCAAGCGCACCAAAGCCAAATGCAAATTTTTCCTTACTTGTCAAATTCATGTTCCTTCTCCTTTTAATTGTTGGGGCCCCGTTTGTTTTTCTATCTTTCAAGATGTCTATAGTATAACATCCAGCTTAAACCCCCGTTATGAAAATTTGATTTCTATTTTTGTCAAAATGTTGAATCATTTTCGTTTTTATTCTATACTGGACTAAAAAAGGAGGGGAGTTTTATGGAACAGGCAAAGGTTTTAACGTTTTTAAATGTGGAGGATTTCGGTCTGGTGCTGAAATTCTGCGGTCATTCAACCACTGCTCCTCTGCACAGCTTCGGTCCGGCCGTGCGGCCACACTACTTAATTCATTTTATCTTAAAAGGAAAGGGGATTTTCCGGGTTGGTGAAAAAAACCACCGTCTGAAAAGCGGACAGGGATTTTTGATTGAGCCTGATGTCCTGACCTTCTATCAGGCGGATGAAAAAGAGCCGTGGGAATATCTGTGGGTCGGCTTTAATGGTTCCTCTGTGTCAAATATTATGAACCAGATTGGGTTCTCCTTTGAACAGCCTATTTTCCAGTGCAACGAATCTGAGGAATTATACAGACTTGTAGATGAGATGCTTACCTATTCCAAATCCAGTTTTTCCTCTGAACTTAAGCGTACCGGGCTTTTATATCAGTTTTTATCCGTCCTGGCCCAGAATCCCATTGACACCCTGAGCCAGACTGCCGGCGAATACATCTATATCAAACGTTCCATTGAATACATCAAAAATAATTACTGGGACAACATGCATATTTACGATATTGCTAACCATATCAATATCGACCGCAGCTACCTCTATCTTCTTTTCCAGAAATACTTAAACCGCAGCCCGTCTGAGTATCTGGCGCTGTTTCGGCTCACCCGGGCTTCAGAGCTGCTATCTACCACCACGCTTTCCATAGAAAGCATCAGCATGTCCTGCGGATACTCAGATCCCGCCATCTTCTCAAAGGCCTTTAAGCGGCTGATGAAGATGTCGCCCAGCTCCTATCGGAAACAGCAGAACTCAAAGGGGATGATTTTAAAATAAAGCACCAGGGAATCTCCTTCTTGTGAAGGAGCTTTCTTCACATATAAAATAAGCGGCTGCCGCCTTTTTCAGCCTGCAACCGCTTATTCTTAACTCCAGGTATCCGTTCTGCATATCTGCAATCAGGATATTCTGAACTAATGGCTGTCAAACTCCTCCAGAGACGGCACATCTTCCTCAAAGGTTTCCTGACCCAGCTCATTGATCCGTGTGTTTCCCGCCTCTCCGTACTGGTACAGCTGATCTAACAGCTCGATGGCGGCGCGCAGCTTTGTACGCAGAAGATAACCGCCTGACTGAGTGGCCGCCAGAATGGTACCCATGGAGATATTTGGATTCCAGTCATAAGCCCGGCCGTGGAACACCTGAATCTTTTTTAAGACCTCCCGAATCTCACTGTCTGTCAGAGGGGCCAGCTGCTGGGCCCTGGTAATCAGATTTAAGACAGTCCGAACCGGTTCCTGCTGCTCAGGATAAATTTCTTCCAGGTTCTCATAATCATGCTTCGTCTCTATGACGTCCTCCGTATAGGAAGCGCCAAGTGCGAACAGGGTATAGATTCCTTCCAGCCGCTCATCAGGGAGCAGGAACTGGGCCATATTCCGATACGCGTTCAGCCGGGCTTTCTTGCTTAAGCGGCCGATCAGCTCCGTCTCATCAATCAGAATGACCCAGCCATTATATCCCATCAGACGGAAAAGACGGCTTAAAAAGGAAAAATAGTCTCTACAGTGCTTTGTTTTGCTGAAATTAACATTATATTTCACCCGCTCATTATAAATACGCCTGTATATCTGCTTGAGCAGCACGTTTGCTATAAAATCACCTTCCAGGTCCGCCTGAAGCATGAACTTCTCATCCAGATCTTCTGTGTTTAAATAGGCCCGCAGCAGATAATAAAGTTTGTCTGTCTCCAAATGTTTGGCCGCATAGAGCAAAAGCTCGTTAGCAGCCGGACTTCCCGGAGTCATCTTCTCTAAAATCTGTGTAAAACCGGGCTGCACACGCTTTGGAAGAAAGGTATTGTTTACCAGCTTCTGATAGACCAGGTATAATTTGTCAAAGGGCGTTTCCTTGCTCAGAGAGAGGTACGATACCACCATATTGTTGGAATGGGCCATGCTGAAAACAGTGTTTAAAAGATGGGTCTTTCCCTCCCCATATTTACCCGCTATTATCATTCCCTTGGATTTTCCCGTCTCACAGGTCTCATCTAAATGGCCGGATATCTCTTTCATAATTCCAGGCCGTGCTTCTGAGAAATACTGCCCCACCGCCCGGGATGGAATTCCTGAACGCAGAGCCTCTATTACATGCCGCGCTTCAAAATCAAACATTATCTTCACCTCCCAGCGTTGCCATGTTCACCAGCCTCGGCAGGGAAACACTTCCGTTCTTAGCCCGACTTATCAGGTCCTTACATGTCTCCAGGCTGATGGGACGGGCGGTGTCTCCAAGACGCGTGTAGGTGTCGGCCAGCTTCCGTGACATCTCCATCAGGATCTGCGGCGTATATACCTCCGCCGCCAGGCGGTCTAAATCCACGATATCGGCAAATCGGTTAAAATGTTCGCCCACCACCTCATTCTGAATTCGCATCCACAGCGCCTGATAAGATTTAAGTCCGGCGCTGTCATGATCCAGAAGTTCCCGTTCAAAGGCAAATACAAACATAATGTTCTTCATGCTGTCAATGTCATCAATCAGCTGCCGGATGCTTTCATATGTATCTTCCCGTTTCAGCTTTGTATAGTGGACAGGGTCTAAGCTGGAACGGCTCAACAGAATCTCCAAATTATCCACGGTAATGAACAGCCCTGAATACCCCGCCATGCGGATTACCTCGGCCAGTGACCGGAGCATGTGCCTGGCGTTGTATTTTGTAATGCGGACAGGCGAAAGGCCGAGACTCCGTATGGAGGAAAGCTTTAAGCTTTTGTCCCCCTCCAGCCAGGATAACAGCATCTGCCGGTTCTGGTCTTCCAGAAAAGGATGGCCTAAAATCCCGCCGGTCAGCAGACTGCAGGCCAGCGCGAAATTATTATCGATCAATGGATTCTCCAAAAACATGGACTTAAGCTGAAGGCGGATCTCCCTGCGCGTGATGGCGTCCCCCAAATCGTTCTGGGACAAATAATCCATAAAGGTCAGCCCTTTTGGTATCTCCTCCGGGGTAAAGCCCAGATTCTTAATAATCTGTATGCCGCAGCGCCTTAAGCAGTCCAGAATGTCAGTCTGGCAAAGCGCCTGAATGTAAATCTCCTTAAAATCGTGAATCCAGATATCACGGGCGGAAAATCCCGCTGTCACGTAACCTTTCTCCCTGGCTGTCATGGCTGTATATTTAAGCAGGTGGCTTTTCCCGCTTCCGGGCCTGCCGGTTACGAACTTGATTTTGCTTCCGCCTTCCCGTATATACTCTTCAAGATAGTGCTTCTGCCAAAAATCGGTAATGAAATTCATGCCTGCTGACAGCTGGCGAAGAAGTTCGGTATCATCCGGCGCCTCTCCCGCGGATAATAATTTCTTTTCAAACCCAAGCCGGTCAGCCGGAGTTTCCGGTTCTAATCCGGTCATTCTGTATTCGTCCGTCATACGGTTTTCTCCTTATTGAAAATAAAACGTCTTTTACCGGAAAAAGCGGATCGTTGACAGGTACTCTTCCCGTCCCTGGCTGTCCAAAATTCGGATTGCTTTATTTCCCTCACGGCTGGGGCCGAACTGGATTCTCCGCCCGTCTTTAATTTCCTTAATTCCGGAGCCGTAAAGTCTGGCTAAATCAAAGGCATAGCTCTGCTGGTCATAGTCTCTGCGGAATCTTCCCATAGGCGCCAGGAATTTATACAAATTAGTCAGGTAAATATCAGCTTCGGGCTGCCTTTTCAATTTCGGAAGCGCCAGGTCATAGACATCAGCCAGTTCATTGGCAAATGTAAGGGCGTTAAAGGACGCCTTCATCAGCTTGTCCTGTCCGGCCTTTACCTGCCTGGCAAAGCTCTTAGGACGCATACACTGTACCTTCTTCCGGTCCAGATAGAGATCCTGGTTCTCCGCGTCGATTTTCACCCTATAGGGAAACATCTCATAGACAGGGAACTCGCCTTTCACATCCACGCCCAGTTCCCCGCAGGCCTCCAGCATCTGGGCTGCAAATTCACCATCCCAAAAATATTCCCGGGAGTTAAAGCCTGCTTCCAGTTCCTTCATAGCGCTCAAAACGCGGGCTTCCTCAGCCACCGCTGACTCCAGAAGTGCGATGTCGCGGCGAAAACTCTTTAAATCCCCGTACTCCATTTCTTTGGCAATCATTTTATGAAGCTTCTGCACCCCATTGATCTTGTCCTTCATTTCTTTCTCTAAAACCTGATATTCGCTGTATAATTCTTCGTAATTCATATGTCCCTTCCTTACCGTCTGTGTGACTGTTGTTTTTCTCAGTCCAGTATACTAGAAAAATGCGAATTTTACAATATTATATGTGAAATGTGATGTCCGCTGTGGTTGGATATGGTATACTATAGGCACTTATAATGCGGCCATAATAACAAAAGCGGCAGCCGCCCTACAGGAGGCTAGGTTGAAAGAAAAAATCAAAAAAAATCGTAACTTAACAAGAGCACCAGTAAAC
>ERZ791895.357-NODE-357-length-37543-cov-41.485355_pt1 | contig 37543 bp, 35 predicted proteins | sample MGYA00510153_ERZ791895 | MGnify/ENA primary metagenome ERZ791895 (study PRJEB30046, sample SAMN00792064) | human gut metagenome | study: EMG produced TPA metagenomics assembly of the A metagenome-wide association study of gut microbiota in type 2... | reverse complement strand
TACAATAAAAAAGCAACGTCTATTCATTATTATTTTGGCAATGCTGTACTAGGAGCATGAAAGAATGGCAAAACGGTTAACAAAAAAAGCACAAATAGTGCTATGTACTTTAACTGCATTGTTGCTTGTCCTGGCAGTATGGACAATATGGGGCAATTCGGCATTGACGGTAAGCACAGTCGTTGTTACAACAGATAGTGTCCCTGCTGCATTTTCTGGCTTTCGGATTGCACAGGTGTCAGACCTGCACAATGCTGAATTTGGTAAAAACAATACACGGCTGTTAGAATTGCTTTCAGCAAGTCGGCCAGATATAATCGTGATTACCGGAGACTTAGTGGACTCCAGGCATACGGATATTGATATAGCCCTCAGCTTTGCAGAGGAAGCGGTTCGGATTGCCCCAGTTTATTATGTGACTGGCAACCATGAAGCAAATTTATCACAGTATGATAGACTAAGGGACAGGCTGGAGGCGGTTGGCGTATCTGTGCTTGATGATAAAGCGGTGGAGTTAGAGCGTAACGAAGAAAAGATTACGCTCATTGGCCTTTCCGATCCGGACTTTATAATGAAGGGTGATGTGTTCGGGGAAGTACCGGCCATGATCAACACAAAGTTAGAGAACTTGACCGATACAGAAAATAGTTATACGATTCTACTCTCACATCGGCCGGAGTTGTTTGAAAACTATGTAAGCAGCGGTATTGATCTCATATTAAGCGGTCATACACATGGCGGTCAATTCCGGCTCCCGTTTGTAGGCGGCCTGATTGCTCCAAATCAAGGACTGTTTCCAAAGTATGATGCAGGGTTATACATAAACGGCAGCACACACATGGTAGTCAGCCGTGGCATTGGGAACAGCATCATACCGATTCGGTTTAATAACAGACCGGAAATTGTTTTAGTGGAACTATATTGCTTTTCAAAACAGGCAAGAAAACTGGCAAGCAAGGCAGAGTGGTACACACTCTGCCGTTTTGCTCCGCAAAACCGCTTGTTGGGGGAGGCCCCCAATCCCCCGGAACAGCTCCGTACCGGAGCTGGCTGCGCGTTCCTTTGGAACGCTTAGTTGGTTACACCCCATATTTCAATTAAAGTGTTATAGTAGGATAGAATGATGTCAGATAAAATCATGCTTTTTGTTCTGTCTTTCCGACTACAATCTCACATTCCACACTTGACATTATTCCATTGGTATGCTATGCTTTTTGTAATTAGCACTCAAATAGATTGAGTGCTAACAATGGGGCATTAAAAATATTTTATTGAAGTAGCAAATAAAAAATAATTTATGAAGGGAATTTACAATAAATGAAGCCACATAATATTGGAATTGCATTATCTGGTGGAGGAATACGGGCCACAATCTTTCACTTAGGGCTTTTCAAATGGCTGGCGGAACATGAAATGTTAGAAGAAATAAAAAGTATATCTTCTGTTTCAGGAGCTAGTCTTTGTATTGGGATGATTTATTCTTATAATAATTTGAAATGGCCCACCAGCAAAGAATTCCTGACAACAGTTTTGCCATCTGTTGAAAAGGTATTGTTGTCCAATGACCTGCAGCTTTCAGCATTGTCAAGGCTCATTATCTCACCATTTTATTGGAACAAAAAAGTCAACATTATTTCAAAATCATTAGAAAAAAAGTGGGGAGTTCATGGAAAACTTACAGATATTATAGGTGATGTTAAATGGTACATTAACTGTACGACTTATGAAACAGGAAAACGATTTTATTTTTGTCATGAAAAAATGGGAGATTATAAAATTGGCTATGTTGAAAAGCCTAATATTCCATTATCAGATGTGATGGCAGCATCCGCAGGTTTTCCTATTTTGATTGGACCGTATAGTTTGCAAACGGATGATTATCATTGGGTTCCGGGTGAATATTCTACTCTAAACTGGCAGCCTCCCCATAGAACAATTCATCTTTGGGACGGTGGTGTTTATGATAATTTGGGATTAGAATCAATATATAAATTTGACAATGGTGGATTTCTAAAAGATGGGATAGAATTTATGATTATTAGCAATGCTTCAGCATCTATCGATTTTCATCATAGACAATATATCCGAGCAGATCGTAATTTGAAAAGAATTTTAGATATTGCAATGGATCAAGTTACAGCACTTCGTAGCAGAAATGTCATGGATTTTATTAAGCGAACAAACAAAGGTATGTATATCAAAATAGGCAATAGCGCTGAAAAGATAGCTTTGGATAGTAAATGTCCTGAAAATGTGAAAAACTCTCTAGTAGAAAGATGTTTATCGAACGAACAAGTTAATAATGCAATGCATTACAAAACAACACTGAGAAAACCAAACACTTCAAATTATAAATTACTGTTACGTCATGGGTATGAAACGGCAGATTGCACATACAGTTGTTATCAAAAGTAATATATATTTTATTAAAAATTAAGCTACCCGCCGAGGTAGTAGAAATGGAGGTTTTATGAATCAAACAATTACTTTTTATCCAGAAGGGAATGCGGAATGTATCTTACTTGAACTAAGCAATGGTAGGCGAATGCTTATGGACTACGCTAATATGTATAGCAACGATAATCGATATACAGATTTAACAAACACATTTCATAATATTAAAGCATTTGAAGTTGTGATGTTTACGCATCCACACGAAGATCATGTAAAAGGAGCATCTGATTTCTTTTATTTTGAGCACGCAGATAAATATAAAAGTAATAGTCGTGTAAAAATCAAAGAATTATGGGTTTCTGCAGCATTTTTGTTAGATGTAAAACCTTGCGAAGATGCTCGTGTTATCCGGCAAGAAGCACGATATAGATTAAAGGAATGTAAAGGAAAGGGAATTAAAATTTTTGCTGCGCCAAATTCTCTTTGCTCGTGGCTAAGAGATAATGGCTTGTCAACTAATGAAAAGGATCATCCAATCATTCATGCTGGAGTTTTGCTTGACAGCTCAAAACATAACTTGGGTGATGAAGTTTCTATTTTCACGCATGCGCCATTCTCAGAAGATGTAGAGGAAACCGAAGACAGAAATGAGCCATCAATAGTATTACAAATTTCTCTTAACAATTCATATAGACATACAAATTTACTTATTACAGGTGATACACCGTACAATGTTCTTGATAAAATTGTGGAGCGTTCAGAACGTAATGGCAATACCGATTATCTAAAATGGGACTTGTACGACATACCTCATCATTGTAGCCATACCGGACTTTCTTCTCAAAAAGGAGATAAGATCACTGAGCCATCTGAATACATAAAGCGATTGCTTAGTAAATATGGTCAACAGAATGCATTTCTTGTTGCATCCTGCCGCGCATTTTCGGATGTTAAAGAAGGTGATACACAGCCTCCACATTTACAAGCCAAAAAAGCTTATCAAACGTATAGTAAAAATTCTGATGGTTCATCCAAAATTTTATTTATAACATCAGAATATAAAGGAAAGAATAAACCTCAACCATTACGATTTGAAATTGATTTTAGCGGTATTCATGAGGATATCAAGACATATAGCACACTGATAAATTCACCAGCACCTAGGGCAGGATATTAAAATGGAACATTTATTTTCGCTAACAAAAGAAGTGCTCATGCTTGTTGAACAGCATGAGCGCTTTCGCATTAATTTGAAAGATATAAAAAGTCACGTCAAATCAGGAGTAGAATATGATGAACTGGAACTTGATTTTGAAGTTATTGGATTGCCTCAATATAGATTGATTCCAGTCCGAAATGTTGAACCTATTACAATCTGTATTAGTAAAGACAATACTGCTCCTATTGTCAAGGTTCGGGACGATTTTCCAATAGTTCCTCATCTTAACATTCATGAAGACAATATTACAAAAAGTTTATGTTATTTGGATTTACGTTATGAAGAGATAATGCACAAAATGAATGGGCGTTATTTATTGACATGTATTGAGAACTGGTTTCTTAAAACTTCCATGAATGAACTTCATCAACCGGATCAACCTATGGAACCTTTTTTCCCTTATGTCAGGAATGTTATTATTTGGAATAGAATTATACCTGACAAACCTTTTGTGAAGTTTGTGGCAGAAGAACGAGAATTTGGAAAAATATTGTACCAATCTGATAAAGGAAGTAAATTTGCCTTATTTAATCTTTGCATGGCACAGGATTATTCTAATCTAATACATAAAATGCCACAGACGTTATATGATTTGTTGTATTTTTATGGTAATGAAACAACTGTTATTACATGGATAGACAGTATTGCTAAAATTATAAAAGATGTAAAATTATTTAATGAATATTTTGGTCAAATGAGAAATGTATTGCTAAACTGTAAGGCTATAATTACTGTTATTATTCCGAAATCGCGTAAGGAAAACTCTGAAGTAGAATCATATGATTGTAGATCTTTTGTTACTGATAACACATTAAAAGATATTTTTCTTTCCTATGGGCTTGCTTTAAATGGAAGTAAAATAGAAAGTAAGAATGTATTAAAAAAACATGGTAAAAATATTACAATACAACCTTATAATATTCACTTAGCAAATTCCAAATCATTAAATAAACGAGCTAACTTAATTGACCAAAAATGTGGAAATGAAAAAATCACTCTTGTAGGAACAGGTGCAATGGGGTCACATGTACTTAATAATTTTCTCCGGGCGGGGTATGGTAAATGGACAATCATTGATAATGACTATTTTTGGCCACACAATATTGCACGTCATGTATTGATAGACAAAGATATTGGACATGCAAAAGTGAAAGCGTTAGAAAGTTTTGCATTATCAATTCAAACTGATTCTGATATTATTGCAATTAATGAAGATATTTTTAGTAAAAAAGAATCTATTCTAAATGCATTGACATCTGCTGATATATTATTAGATATGTCAGCATCCATTGCTGTAGAAAGATATCTGGCTTTAGATATTGAATCAAAAGCTAGACAATTATCCTGTTTTTTGAATCCTAAAGGTACTGCAACTATTTTGCTATTGAAAAGTGTAGACGGAACGGATCGTTTGGATTTACTTGAAATGCAATATTATCGCGAAATTGTTTCAAATGAAAAATATCTGGACCATATGATACTACCAGAAGAAATGACTTATTCTGGTTCTTGTCGTAGCATTAGTAGCCGTATATCACAAGATAATGTTTCACTTAGTGCAGCATTATGCAGTAAAGCACTTAAAATTCATATCTTAGATAAACGTGGCAAAATTATAATATGGACTCATAAAGATGACTCTGTAAATAGGGACATATTTTTAGCTGATAGTTGGATTGCTTATCAAACAGGTAAGTGGATGATAGAAATTTCAGAAAAATTACTTAGAGATATAAAAAATGAACGTCTCCAATCCATTCCTCAAGAAACTGGAGGAGTACTTATCGGAGCATATGATTTAACTCGAAAGCGGGTATATATTGTTTGTGAAGTGAAAGCCCCAGAAGATAGTATATCTTCTCCCAATTCATTTATCAGAGGTTGTATGAACCTTCCAGAGCAGTTAGAAACCATTCGCCAAAGAACTTTAGGGAATCTATCTTATATTGGCGAGTGGCACTCTCATATAAATGATGATACACAAAAAAGTTTGGATGATAAAAAGCTACATGATGCAATTATTGATTACAATCGTAATAATTGTCTTCCGGGTTGTATGATGATTGTTGGGGAAAATGGATTTAGCATATATATCGGTGAATAGTAGCCTCAAAAATGTTATATTCAGAGAATAAAAATTTCTTATTAGCTATAGAAATGAGCTGTTCTATGACACTTCAAGTAAGTACATAATTTAAAAAGAACATATAGGAACAACAGACAATTTTTCTTATGGAAACTCTGTTTACAGCATATAAGAACAGCAAAATGTAACTTACCTATTCTGCAAACTGAGTTTCCTGTTATGGTTTTATAAAAAAGCTCATTATATATGCTCATTGTGCTGTGTAAGGGCCAACCGACATCTTTCTATCAGGAAAGAATGTGGTCAGGACATCGTTTTGTCTCTTTCTCTTCATACCCCAGCAGCCGCGCAACATTGGCCTTCGCCATCTGCAGGTTTTTCATTTCCTGCCTGATCGCGGAGTATTCAGGGTACAGCGTTTTCTTTTCTGCCAGCAGCCCGGCATATTCTGCCTGGATGCTTTTCACCGTTGGCAGCTTCTTGATCCCCATCTCGTCAAAGGCTTTTTTCGCCGCCTTGTGCAGCAGAATATCCCCCTCATGCTCCGCAAGGAATTTCTTGGAGTAACCGGCTTTCCGGTAGGCCACATAAACCTCACGGGTTTTGGCATAGTTGATGATATGTTTCCGCAGGGTATTCAGTTCCGTCATCCGTTCCTCCGCCGCCTTGATCTGGCCGGACAGCTCATGGAACCGGGCTGTAACTTCGTCTGCCTTTTTGCAGAGCGTCCCATAGTCCAGCAGCTTATGCTCCGTCAGGAAATTCAGCGTCTGCGCCATCTGTTTTAGATTAAATCCCTGCGCCCACCGAGCATATCCGGCTCCTTTGCCCTCTGCAAGTTTGGCCTGGATGTCTACCAGAAGATTGATGCCCTGGGTCTGAATCTTCTTTGCTTTTTTCCGCTCTGGAGAGAGCTGCTTTTTACCTGCAATGACAGCGAGAATGTCTTCCTCTGAATACCCTTCTTTCAGGGAACGCAGCCTTGTAAATTTTTTCTGCCCCGGCCCCTTAAATCCCGGCTGTTTCCCGGCCTTGTATTCATACCCGTCATCCCCCATCAGTTTCAAGAAGGCTTGATAGTCCTTCGGCTTTTCTGCCAGAGCTGCGTCAATCGCCAGCCGGAGCTTATCCTGGAAGGACGGAGCTTTTTTATCCCCCAGCCATTTGCCGTAATGGGTCTTGCCGGTTTTCGGATTCTCTACAATCGAAAGGCTATTTTCTAGGCACAGCTTGTCACTGGCCCGGCGCAAGGCAAAGCTGGAGCCGAGGAAATTCCGGTACTTATGCTTTCCGTCCATGCAGGTGGAATTATAAATGATGTGGGTGTGGATATGGGCATGGTCGATATGCGTAGCAACAACAAACTGGTGCTTTCCCTTTGTCCAGGTCATAGCCAGCTCATATCCGATCTTTTGCGCCAGCTCCGGGGTGATCTCTCCCGGCTTGAAAGATTGGCGGATCTGATAGAGCAGCACATCATTCTTCGGAATCTCCCTGCCGGTGTAATCGGCATAGGCCCGTTTGGCCAGCAGCATTTCGTTGGCGGCGGTGGCCGGATCACAGCCATAAGCCGTTACTAATTCCGTTCCAAGTGTCTTGTCCGGATTGACGGCATAATCAATCCGCTCTTTTACAGTGTAAGCAACGGACTGATTCTTGATCTTGTGCATGGGGATAAGGCGTGTCGTTGCCATAATGAAAACCTCCTTCCCTTCGTTTCGTTCACATGAAAAGCCAGCCTGTTTTGGCTGGCTCCCAAATGTTATCCGGTAATAAAATCCCTCAAGCTGTAATTTAAGTCCTGCAGCATCCCCAGCATACGGACTGCCAGCATGGGAAGTCCCAGAGGGCTGATAAGAAATGCGATCACCAGAAGGATGATCCCATTTTTCACGGAATAAGTAATCAGTACGGCCAGCCCCATAAGGCCCACCACCGTTCCGGCCAGTCCCAAAAGAAAAGCAGACAGGCCAAGCAGCGCGGCGCACAGCCAGATTGTCAGGGTCAGCACCAGCACTACCGGGACGGCCAGTATCTTGAAGATCAGTCTCATTGTCCCTCTGCCTCCTTTCTCATTTCCAGGTAGGGCCTGCACAATTCTATTGCCCGCTCGGTATCTTCCGGGGTCAGCTCCCGGCATCCTTTTGTCAGCCGGTTTTCATGAAAACTCTGGCAGTCGCTAAGGAGCCGGTCAAACAGTTCCTCCGGTGTCCGGCAGAGATACCCGTCCTCACAGTAGGGGAGGCCGCCAGACCATATGATCCGCAGATACCCCTTCTTTGTCTTTACCACTTCCAGCTCCTTGTCCTGTTCCATATAGTCCTTAAAGATTGTAAAAACCTGTTCAAAGGTCATGATTCTTTTTCCACTCCTTCCCGATTGCTGTCTACATTTTAGCGGCCTTTTCCCCCTCCGGCAAGGTTGCCGATGCACAGGAAAAGAAAAAGCGGAGGGAGAGCGGCCTGCATTCCGGCTGTTCTCCCTCCGTGTTTTGGGGTTCAAGCCCCATTTATGGAATCCCGCCAAGGCGGGACAATATCTCATTCACCCCAGCCCAAAGCTCCTGCTGTTTTTGGAGAATATCCTCCAAATCCGTGTTATAAATATTCCCTGTTTCATGCACCCGGCGGGCAATCTGGTTGACGTTGTTGCTGGTTCGCCGCAGGAGCGATAGAAGCTCGGAAAGCTCCGGTAGCTCCAGCTTGACGATATAACCGTCAACCGCCATTTTACGGAGGTATACTCCTAAGTTGTTTGTGCCAAGCTGGGCCATTTTCTGGCGGATCAGTTCGCGCTCATGCTCCGTCACCATGAAATGGAGCTGCACCGTCCGTTTTCGGTGGGCCATCAGCGTGTCTCCCGTTCGGTTTTCTTCTTTTTCGCTGTGCCGGGAGCCTGCTTTGCAGTTGTTTTCTGCAGGTTCTTCCGCACGGAACGCCGGGGCTTTTTTAACGGCTGGTTTCTGTCCTCATCTTTGGAGATCAGTACAAAATGCCCTTTGCGGTCATCCAGGCCGGAGAAGGCCATGGACTGGAAGGGCAGCATCGCCATGAGCCGGTCGGTGTCTTTGGAAGAACTTCTTGCCAAGAAGTCCGGCGAGATCTGCGCCATGAAATGTGTCCCGTGGGGGCTGTTTGGCTCCTTTTGCGCCTGCAGCTCGGTAAGCAGCCGCGCCGCCTCTGTCTGGATTTCTTCATCCGTCAGCGGTGTCCTAAGATGCTGCTCCCGCCGTACCTGGTTCAGAAAAAGATCTGTCAGGCCGGGGTTGCAGGCATCCACCACAAAGGAAGCGTTGTGGTCATTGCCCCAGGTATCCTTGTTTTCATAAACCGGGATTGTCTTGGCCCATTCTTTGTTGCTGTGGGAGATACGCCCGTCCCAATCTTTATGCCGGACAGTATTGGCAAGGACATACATGGTGCGTTCCATGCCGAAAGCGTCAAGGACTTCCCGTGCCGCGTCTTTCCCCAGCCGGTTATCATGATAGTTCTCCCGGATGGCCGTTTCAATGGCTTCCTTGCAGGCAACATTGGCCTCGTGGGAGGCGCGGTATTGTTCGATTTCCCCATGTTCCAGGGCATGACCTACCGGATAGGGATAGACGGGCGTTTCCAGAAGGACACGCCGCTTTTCGGCCTCGGCTTCTATAACGGCATCCGCCCGGCAGACCATAGAATCAAAGACGTTATCCATATAGTCGGTTTCACGCTGTTCAAATTCTTTAAATATATCTCCCAGCGGGCTGGGAGACTTTAACAGGGCCTCGACCTGGGCATCTGTCAGATCATGATATTCCAGAGACAGCAGCACATCCTCCCGCACGGTATACTCATAAGTGTGCTTTAAGATTTCCTCCGGCGGCTGCTGCAGAAGCCAGCTCCGGTAGGTTTCCTGTTCCGCAAACATTTTTTCATAGAGAGCAGTATTACGTTCTGCGTTCGTCATGTTATCTTACCTCCGTTTCTTTTTTATGGGCCTTGTCCGGCATACTGCGGACAGGCGGCGATGTTGTTTTTAATTTATCCAGGACAGAGGGCCGTTCTGCTTTTGGCAGCCGCTTGGAAGCCTGGGGGATGGGACACTTGGTATCTATATCCAGGAGGGCATTGAGCTGTGCAAGGCGGTCGCTTTTTTCCTGAAGCTCTGTCTCCTGAAGGAAGGGTTTCCCCAGCTCCGCCTTTGCCGCGGCCTGCTGCTGGTAGAGGTTGTCAAGCTGGGTTTGTACGGATTGGAGGCGGTCAGGAACGGCCTCCAGCGCATGGTCGATGCGGGCCAGGTTGCCGCGGGCATCGGTTCCCAATTCTGTCTGGTGGGTCATAGCTCCTTTTAAGATCAAATCCACATGAAACCCGTTAAAGGAGAGGCTCATGTTTAAGCCCCGGTAGCTGCCGATCTCCACCGTGTCCCCGCTTTTCAGCTCCTTGCAGGCTTCTAAGATGGCGGCCCCGGCGTTGTCCTTGTCTGTCAGGGTATCGCCCCGGATCACCATCCCGGCAAATTCCCCCTCCGGTGGCTGGTTGGCGGCCAGTGTCTCCATATCCTGTTTTAACCCGGCAATAAATCCTTTGTTCTGTTCGATCTGTTCCGGGAAGTATTTTAATAAACTATCTTCCAGCCGGTATTGCTGGCTCTGGTGGTTGGCTTTTAACAATTTCAGCCGTGATACTTCAATATCCAAATCCATCTTTTCCTTGATTCTTGGGTCTCCCGCGCACAGAGCCTTGATCTCCGCATAGGATAAGGCAGTTTCGTCTATATCCTCACAGGAGCGTACCGGCGATTTTGAGGTCATGATCTGGGAGATAAACTTCTGCTTGTTCTCCACGGTCTGCCAGAGATAGCTGTCGAAGGTTCCTTCCGTTACATACCGGTAGATATGGACAGTCTTATTTTTATTTCCCTGCCGGACAATACGCCCCTTTCGCTGTTCCAAGTCTCCGGGCCGCCAGGGGCAGTCCAGATCATGTAAAGCGATGAGCCGATCCTGGACGTTCATCCCTGCGCCCATCTTAAACGTGCTGCCCATAAGCACACGCACCTGGCCGCTTCGCACTTTGGCAAACAGTTCCTTCTTGCGGGCTTCCGTATTTGCGTCATGAATAAAAGCGATCTCCGTTTCCGGTATTCCCCTGGCGATCAGTTTGTCGCGGATATCGTAGTAAATAGAAAAAGGCCGTTCCTCGTCTGCCGGTTCGGTCAAAGCCTCCAATGCGTGAAGCTCCGGGCTGTCCAGCGTTCCGGGAGACTTTGCCGCTTTCCGGCCTGTTGTTCCCTTCGGTGTGGAAATATCGCAAAACACAAGCTGGGTCAGTTTATCCGCCTTCCCGTCCTGCCAGATCTGCGTGATGTTCTCCACGCACTGGTTGACTTTGCTGCTTGGGTCATCCGGCAGAAGCGGGTTTAAGATACGCTGGTCAAGCCCCAGCTTGCGCCCGTCACTGGTGATCTTGAGCATATTGTCCTTCCAGGGTTCCACTTTACCGGAATGGACTTCTGCGGCCCGTTCGGAAAGCTCCTGCACCATGGCCTGCTGGTGTTCCGTAGGGTGGGCCACTTCGTTGTGGTATTCTACCTCCGGTGTAGGGAGGTTTAACTGGTCAGCGGTCTTAATGTCAGCGGCCTCCTTCCAGATGGTCATAAGCTCCGGCAGATTGAAAAATTTGGCAAAGCGCGTCCTTGCACGGTAGCCGGTTCCCTCCGGAGCCAGTTCGATAGCGGTGGTCGTTTCCCCGAAAATACTGGCCCAGTTGTCAAAGTGGGTCAGATTGTTCCTCTGCAGCATATCATGCTGGAGATAGCGCATCATAGTGTAAAGCTCGGTCATGGAATTGCTCACCGGCGTCCCGGTGGCAAATACCACGCCCTTTCCTTTAGTCAGCTCATCCAGATAGCGGCACTTTAAGAGCATATCCGAAGATTTCTGTGCCTCCGTAGTGGAAATGCCTGCCACATTCCGCATTTTTGTGTATAAAAAAAGGTTCTTATAGCTGTGCGCCTCGTCCACAAAAAGGCGGTCAACGCCCAACTGTTCAAAGGTAACGACATCATCCTTCCTTTCATTCTTGTGCAGCTTATCCAGTCTGGCCTCTAAAGATTTCTTGGTCTTTTCAAGCTGCTTGATAGTAAAATTCTCTGCACGGCTGTTTTTCAGCTCTGCAAGCCCGTCCTCGATCTCCCAGATCTGTTCCTGCAAAAGCCGTTCCTGCCGTTCTGCCGATACCGGGATGCGCTCAAACTGGCTGTGGCCGATAATGACCGCATCATAATCGCCGGTGGAGATACGGGAGCAGAACTTTTTCCGATTGCGGGTTTCAAAATCCTTTTTCGTTGCCACAAGGATATTGGCACTTGGGTAGAGCCGCAGAAATTCAGAGGCCCATTGTTCCGTTAAGTGGTTCGGCACCACAAAGAGGGATTTCTGGCACAGCCCCAGCCGCTTGCTCTCCATGGCGGCCGCCACCATCTCAAAGGTCTTGCCCGCGCCCACTTCATGGGCTAAGAGCGTATTGCCGCCGTACAGCACATGGGCGATAGCGTTTAGCTGGTGGGGCCGCAGGCTGATCTCCGGGTTGATGCCGCCAAAGGTGATATGGCTCCCGTCATATTCCCGGAGCCGGTTGGCATTGAACAGCTCATTGTATTTCTGTACCAGCGTCTGCCTGCGGTATGGGTCGCGCCATATCCAGTCCCGGAATGCCTCCTTGATGGCCTGCTGTTTCTGCTGGGCCAAGGTGGTTTCTTTCTGGTTGAGGACGCGGCGTTCTTTTCCGTCCGGGTCATGCTCGGTATCATAAATCCGCACATCCCGGAGGTTTAAGCTGTCCTCTAAGATACGGTAGGCATTGGCCCGCTCCGTTCCATAAGTGGTATAGGCGGCAATGTTGTTATAAGAGACCGCATTTTTTCCGGTGATGTTCCACTCGGCGGTAAAAGAGGAATAATTGACCTCAATGATTCCTTTTAAGTTATAGGGCGTGTCTAAAAGCTCATACATAAATTCCTGGACATATTCCTTGTCTACCCAGGTCGCGCCTAACCGCACGTCAATCTCCGAAGCGTCCAGGTCTTTGGGCTGGGCCGCCTGCAGTGCCTCCGCATTTATTTTAGCGGCAGCATAGAGAGGATCGTCCGGGGCAAGCCCTTCCATGATCCGCTGGTATTTATGGAGCTTCTCCCGCACATTTCCGGAAAGGAAATCATCGGCAGTACGGTAAGTATGGAATCCGTCCGGCCCCAGGGAAAAATCCAGGAATACCACGCCCTGCAGCTCGGCGGCCAGCGTCTGCTCGTCCTTTCCGGTAAGTGCAGACATATATTCCATATCTACACGGGCTTTTTCCGAAATCGAAACAGATAATGCTTCGCTGGCAGTGTCCACACTGGTAACGGCGGTATGCTGCTTGATGGTGCGCTTGGTGAACATATCCGCCTTGCGTTCAAACTGTCCTTCCTCGTCCAGCACTTCCAGGGAGCAGAGCAGATAGTAAGAGCTGTCATCGGCAAAAGCCAATGCGTTTCCCCGGCTGTTGATCAGGCCGTATTTCTCTGAAAAGGCGTCATAAAGCCGGTTTAATTCTGCCTGCTGGCGGAGGATGGCATCGTCTGTGTAATTGTCCATCTGGTAAGAGATCAGCCTTTGTACACAGTCCCGCAGCTCCACCAGGCCCTTTACACGTTCTGTGGCGGTAGCGTTCAAGTCAGGCTTTACCATACGGCTGTTTTCCCGGAAATAAACCTCCCCGTCCACAATGGCATAAGAGAAATTCTTTACGCTGGGGTCGGCTGGGATGGAAGTGTCGATTTCTTCCCCTTCACGAAGCTCCCGCAGTTCAGTCTCCTGGTATTGGCCCTTGATATGGGAAAGCGCTTCATGGAGCTGTTCCGACAAAACGGCTCCTTCTATGGGATTGCATACTAATTGCGGCCCGAAAGGGCCGGTCACAATATCCATGTTCCCCAGCACCATTTCCGGGTGTTCCTGATAATAGCGGTTCAGGGTAACATGGTCATGACGCGCCCGGCCATCGATGCCTACAAATTCATTTTCCAGAAGCGTGTCGGTTTCCACCCATTCAGGCAGAGGCTCGCCGGGCATCCGGGGAACTTCCCTTTTTTGAAGAAAAACAATATCTACTGCAATATCTGTTCCGGCATTGGCGCGGAAGGTTGTGTTTGGCAATCGGACAGCCCCTAAAAGGTCACACCTCTGTGCCATATAACGCCGCGCCCGTGAATCTTTCTTATCCAGTGTGCCGCCGCTGATGCCGTTAGACGTGATAAAGGCAATCACGCCGCCAGTGCGGACTTTATCAATGGTTTTTGCAAAGAAATAATCGTGGATCAGGAAGTTTTCACGCTCATACTGTCGGTCAGACAGCTTATAATTCCCGAAGGGTACATTTCCCACGGCCAGATCAAAAAAGCCATCCGGAAATTTTGTCTTTTCAAAGCCGCCTACTTCAATGTTTGCTTTTGGATAAAGCTGCCTGGCAATCCGCCCGCTGATAGAATCCAGTTCTACACCATAAAGGCGGGAGGCCGCCATACTTTCCGGCACAAGCCCGAAGAAGTTGCCGATGCCGCAGGAGGGTTCCAGAATATTCCCGGTAGTAAAACCCATGCTTTCCACGGCTTCATAAATGGCCTTAATCACAGTCGGGGTTGTATAGTGGGCATTTAAAGTAGATGACCGGGCTAATGCGTATTCTTCTGGAGACAGTGTGCTTTTCAGCTCATTATATTCTTTTGCCCAGGCGGTTTTCTTTTCGTCAAAGGCATCCGGCATACTTCCCCAGCCCACATAGCGGGATAAGATTTCCTGCTCGGCGGCGGTAGCACTGCGGCTTTCCGCTTCAATCGTCTGTAATGTATGGATTGCCTCCATATTCATGCGGAATTTCGTTCTTAGGTTTCCTTCCCCCAGGGCATCATCCGTGATATGGAAATTTTCAGAAGCCGAAACCGGCATTGCAGGTTCTGGCGGTGTATGCTCCGGTTCTTCGATGTGAAGCCGTTCCACTACAACATCATAGGGAAGGTTGTTTTTATCCCCCGGATAGACTGTCACAGGCTCCGCCGTGATCTCTGGCTGAAGCTGTTCCTGTACGTCTGTCCGGGATGGTTCCTGAATATCTGTCTGGAACAGGTGGGCATTGCGTTCATCCCGGCGCAGAAATTCCTCAAACTGTTCCCGGTTGACCGTCTCATGGCTCCAGGTATATGGGCCGGTGTCAATCCGTACATCCGTTTCGCCAATATAACCTATCGTGCCGAAAATTACCCGAAAAGGATAGGGAAGGATCACTTTATCCCCCACCTGATAGGACGGCTCCCCTTCCAGGCGGGTTTCCTCCCTCTGCACCGGCTCATGGAAAAATCCGTCAAGCTCCTGCTGATACAAAGCCCTAAGAACCAATGCGGTCTGTTCCCAGGAGGCAGAACGGCGGGAAGAAAACTTATCGTGTATCTCTATTTCTATGCCGGTAGTGGAAGTAAAGTAGTCCGCTGTTTCGCCGGTCACAAGCTCCATGGTCTCGGCACGCCCCGCAAAGACTTCGGAAAGCCTCTTTGCAATCCGGGTATTGCCTTCCCCGGAACGCAACCAGCCGGAAATATAGTCTTTGTCCATGCTGGTAAACAAGCCGGAAGTCAGCACCTCCCGCAGATCATCATTGGTTTCTTTCAGGTTGGCAGGCAGAAATTCGGTGATTGCGCCGTTCCGCGAATCCTGCCGCAGCAGCCGCTCAAACTGTTCTTTTCCTTCCGCTCTGGAGACAGGAAAACGCTGGGAAGGGTCGCTTAAATGAATATCGAAAAGCCCAACCTCTGTGATCGTGAAAGGCGTGTCATCCAGATAGACCGTATCGCCTGCCTGATAAGCAGGGGCAAGGGGATTGCGGGCCGGAGCCGGAGCTATTTGGCTTTCCGGTATTGCTTCTTTGATCTGTTCCCATTCCTCGTCTGTCATGGTAATGTCGATCTCATGGGTGGCTTCGTCATTCCCGACAGTAATGGTATCTCCTTCGCGGGTTATGGTCTGGCCGGACAGATCGGGCGGGGCCGTTTCCTGGCGTTCCAGCTCCCGCATAAATTCCGCAGCGGAGGCTTCATCATAAAACGATCTGATAAAATTGTTATCTCCAAAGACATATTCCTGGTTTAAGTTATCCCAGATGGCAAAAGAGCCTTTGCCCGGTTCCAGATAGGAATCCTGGGTTTCGGTGACAAAGTAACGGTTTTCCTGGCCTTGTCCGGGCTGTGCTTTTTCTTCCGGGGTAATAAAGCGTTCTTCCTTAATGAGTTGTGCAATCCTGCGCTGTACCTTGGGCCATGGTATATCCGTACCGGCACCGGGAACCGGAAAAGCCGGAAGGTCATCGCCGTACTCTTTTTTCAGCCATGCAGCGGTATCTTTATCGCGGGCATGGGTTCTCATATAGTAGGCCACCGCCTGTTTGCTGGCAAGACTGCCGTTCCATTCCTGGAGGGCGGTGTCAATAACCGCCTGCGGGTCGGAAGGAGGTAAGTTTTCCGGGCCAGGAGCTGTCGGGGCCGGTGTCTGCTCTGTAGTTTCCGAAACAGGTTCCGGTTCCTCTGGTTCCGGGCCGGGTGCCTGCTCCGCTGCTTCCTGTGCCGGTTTTTCTATCTCTGGTGGTGTTTTTCCATCGTTTTCAGGCATAGAAAAAGCAGAGGGCGTTTTTACACTCTCTGCTTCGTCAATCGCGCTGATCTGTTCCTGTTCGGAAGGGAACAGCGGTAAAGTCAGTTGTATATAAGTTCCGTCAGGATCATTTCCTCGGCCTGTGCCTTGCAGTTGTTGGCCAGCCCTACCCACTTCATCGGGTCGGCTGCTTTCAGGCTTTCTGTCACGCCCGCTGTTTTCATCAGCTCCGGCATAAGCTGTTCCAGCCTCCGGTTCGCTGCCGTGTCGATCTCTGCCAGATGCTCCGTCAGTTTCCCGGACAGCAGGAGATTGTTGTAAAGGATCGGGCGGTGTTCCTTCAGGTAAGTTTTGTGCATCCTGCCGTATTTGCCCAGAGGCTGCGCCGTTTTCGTTTCCTCCAATACCAGGTTCGGAAACAGATAATCCCCGTTCTGTGTGTAAGTCAGCTCGCTCATTTGCCATGCTCCTTTCATATTCGTAGTGCTTGATGGTTACGCCAATCTGCCTAAGCACCTGTCCGCTTGACTGGCTGACCGCCGTGCCAAGTGCATTGACCACGGCGGGGGTATTGAAATCAAAGATACTTAAAAAATCCTCATGCTCAAAGTAGTTTTCCGGCTCCATGCCGCAGCGTGACATTAAGGAAAAGGTGATGCTGACTGTTGCCGCGCTCTTAAAAGCCACTTCAATGTTAAGGTCATCATACTCCTCCAAAAAACTGCCGTCAACGATGTCCATCAGGTCGCGCCGGTGTTCCTGCCAGTATTCATTCGCAAGATGGGCAGCTACTTTTTCAAACTGGTCGGCAAGGCCGGAGGCACCGGAAATCCCGTAGGCTTGTTCCAGTGCCGCCGTAACCGGCGCTTCATGTTCCGGCTGGTACTGCCAGAGCTGGAGGCGGCGGGCGTTTTCACGTCCGCCGGTATCGGAAACATCAAATACATAACGTAGCCTTGGCCTGTCCCCGCTGTCATCAATGAGGGCGATCCCCTTGGAACCGCGCCGCACATACCGCCGCATGGTCTTGTTCCAGAGGTCATAATCGGCACAGGCCGTGGCATCGGGCCGCTGGGCAAAGATCATGAGCTGCTCCGGGAAGGGATATTTATACAGGCGAGAGGCGGTAGTGAGAAACGCTGTCCACTGCTGAAAGCTGCTGGTTAGCCTGGACGCCTCATATTGAGCCATCTGTATGTATAATTCTGCTTTGGTTGTCATAGTTATTTCTACCTCCTTCCATAATAAAAAAGAAGAGCAACTTTTAAGTTACCCTTCTTAAAATCATGCAAAATGCTAATTATGCAATTTTTATAATTGGTGTTTTATCTTCATATAAAGTGGTTGATGCAATAATTTTTCCTTGATCGTTAGGTATTGCAAAATCAATTTTTTTAAGATGTCCCTCCCTTGTTGTCAGAAAAATAATCAATGCATATGTAGGCTTTGTTTCTGGTAAAGAATTATACTCTTTGCATTTTTCCAGATAAAAATTAGAATTTAAACCATTATGGTGACTTACAATATGAAAAACGACATTTTCATTTTTGAATTCTGGTTGAGCAAATGTATTTTTACGTCCATACTCAACTTTCTCTATGCTCAATCCTGGAATCTTGTATCCATTTGGCTTAAATGCAGATAAAACAGCTCCTGTTATATCATGTTGCCTTCTCATTTTAGAATAAGGAGCATAATATAATTCTTGTGCCATATAATGCAAATTTGAATATTTTTCACACTGCTCCTTAATAATACTGACAATACTATTTATTTGATCTTTCGTTAAAAGCTGTGTATTCATCATTTGTATCTGCTCCTATATTATTGAACGCAATTATATCACAAAAATTGCCACAACATCAATAGCAATCATTCGTCAAACTCAGGAAAAAGATATAACTGCTTAAATGCTTCATCGCTCATTTGTGAGAGCTTTCCCAGTGTGGAATCCGTAAGGGCAAGAAGCTCTGCCTCATCCGGTTCCAGATAGCCGCGCATTTCTTTGAGTGCGTTTATAAGCCCCTCCCTTGTCCCGGTATTGTAAATACACATCAGGTTCATTTCGTCAAATGTAAAGTTTCCCATATCAGATCTCCCTTTCCGCGCTCTTTTTAGGCGCTGTCTTTTTATGCTCCTGTTTCGGCTGGCTTTTCAGTTTTTTCACAACAGATTTTTTCTTTTCCCGTTCTTCCCGGTGGGAGGCTTCGGCCAGGGCCAGCAGGGAAATCGGCTGGCCGGAGCGGGCCTGCTGTTCCAGCTCGGCAACCGTAGGCTCTTTGGGGCCGCTGTTGTCTCCGGAAAGATTGCCAGTATAGATCAGGTCATAATTCGCATGGTCAGGGGTCAGCCCTTTCGACTGCAGCCAGTCCAGATTCATAAAACGCAGCCTCTGCGGGTCATCATCCTTAATCTGAAAAATAGCAAAACAGTCCCCGCCATGTTCCAGGAAAGCCGCCTCCCGTTCCTCCTGATGGTTCAGTCGGTCTTGTACCTGGTGGTCAAACTCTTTGCTCTGTTCCCATTCCTCGCGGGGAATCGTGAACACAGCGTCAAGAGGCCGCTCGTCCAAATCTTCCCGGTCAAAAACCATTTCCGCGCTGCCTCCGTCCACAATGGCATAGATGGTAAAGTCCCGTTCCAGAAGCTCCGCCGCCCGGTCTTTGGAGAGGGGCAGCATATCCCCGTCCAGATAGCCGTAGTCCTTTTCCAGTTCTTCCACGGTAAGGCCGGAATCCGGCATCGGGTATTGATCTAACGCAGTGTTCCCAACTACAGGATTTTCATGGTCAAAATGCTCCTGCCGTTCTTGAACCGCCTCCTGCGTAGCGTTCAATGCCGCCTCCTGCAATGTATCAATCATAGCAAGGGGCGCAAGCTTAATCGAATCAGAACCGAGGCCGTGCATTTCACTGATACGGAGAACAGCCGTGGAGAGCATGATGTCCGGCGCGTCAAGCTGTCCTCCGTCCAGTTCCTTTAATGTCTCCACGTCATAGAGCGTATAGTCCCAGCCGTTTTCACTGGACTGGATATGGAGATAAACAGAATCGTCCAGGACACAGAGCTTTTCTTCCGGCATAGAAACGGATTCCGAAGGGAGCAGGCCGCTTTCCGCGATCTGCCCGCGGGTGAGCGGCTGGGGGTATTCGATAAAGCCGTAGGCCCGGACGGTTCCGTTTTCATATTCGGTGATCCGGGGTTCTTCCTGGATATGTACCCCTTCCATCTGCGGATATGTACCATTATCCAAAGCGTCCTGGGTGATATAGTAGCGATAGGATGTTTCTACCGGCTCTGCCTGGGGAATTTCCGGTTCCGGCTGTTTTACCGGCTCCTGCCGAAGCACTTCAATCTCCGGCATGGCGGCGATCAGGTCATCCACGGCTTTCTGTACCAGAGGATTATCGCGGAAGTCATCAATCATGTTGATGATGTCCACATCAATCGTGTTCCCTTCCAGAATAGGGAAGGAGGTTCCGCCGTAGAGACTTCCATCCTCCGGCAGCTCAAAACCGATTCCCTTGATTCCGTTCATGCGTTCGGCAGGAATAGCGTGATAGAGCCGGATTGCGTCGGCCAGGGAGAGGTTCTCATGGTGTTCGCCAAGGTCGGGAAACTCCATGCACTCCGCCACATAATAGCGCAGCGGCTCCGGCTGGGACGGTTCCCCGGCAGTAACTATCTTCTCCGGTACGGGAGATTGTGGTGTCTGTATTTCTTTCTGTTCCGAGGGTTCCGGATCTGCGGCAGGCGGGATTTCCTCCGCCTTTTCATCCTGCGTCTGATTTTCCGGAACCGGCGCAGATATGGTTTCTTCTGTTGTTTTTTTCGGCTCCGATACGTCCTGTGCCATATGTTCCGGCTGTACAGACAGGTCAATGCCGCGTTCCTTACAGATTTCCGCAAAGTGCATATCAATGTCGCGGATCAGGCTGCTGGCAGTCTTATTGATGGTGTCCAGGCTGGCCTTTAATTCCGGCAGCTCCTTTCCTTTACTCCAGGAGGCGATATATCCGAAACTGTTATCCCCGGTTTCAATGCCGTAATACTGGCAGACCGAGTACGATACGCTCTCTGCCTCGACTTCCTCCGTGCGCCGGTCTTTCGGTTTTGGCGGTTCCTTCGTTTCATCCCCTTTGGCGGCGGCAAGGCGTTCCTTCTCATAATTGTGGAGCTTGGCATGGGTGATCTCATGGACAGCGGCAGATACGGTCTGCACCTCGCTCATGCCTGACCGGATGGTAATGCTCTGTGTGTCGGCACTGAAAAAACCGTCTGCATTGTCCCGGATGGGAGCCATGGTCATGGGAACCGGGGAGGAACGTCTAAGGGCCTCCATGAAAATCTCATAATTCTGTACATTTCCTTTTAAGTCGCTGGCAAGCTGGGGGAGCGGTTTTCCCTCGGTCTGCGATACGTCAAAAACAGAGACCACCTTGAACATGGGAATCTGTATCTCTTTTTCCTCCAGGATAGCTTTTCCGTCCTTATCCAGCACCGGAGCTTTCGTGTCGGGGTCGCGCTTGATTTCTTCTATCTTTTTCTTGAACGGGGTCGGGGCTATGATCTTGATGCTCCGTTCCCCTTTTTTTACATGGCGGCCAAATTGGTCTTTCCATTTATTAAATCCAGCCACAAGGCTGGCGTGGGGCATCTGCATATGGATCAGCATGATATTGTTGGTGGAATAGTTGTGGAACCGCGACATCGTGCGGAGATAATTCATGTATTTTTCGCTTTCAAACAGTTCCTTGATCCCCTGCTCAATGCCGGCAGTGATTTCCTGCAGCCGTTCCTTGTTGCTTTGCTTCTTGTCTGCCATAATTACAACTCCTTTCCTGATTCAAAAATGGGGTATGGGGTTCCAAAGAAAAAACGCCCCGGCACAGAAAGAAGATTCCTGTACCGGGGCGCGGCTCATGTTATTTTTTGGAGCTTGCGCCCCTGTCCGGGGGCCGGATGCCCGCCGTCTTTGCCCGTTCCCTGGCTGCAGCGCGGCGCTGTTCGCTGTACGGCTCCCGGATCAGGACACAGGCTTTTGGCACCGTGTAGGTATTCTCCCGTTCCTGCCGTACCTGCTCCGGATATTTTTCTTTCAGCCGGGCCAGCTTCTTTAACAGCTTTGGGTCATGGGTGTAGACGCTGGCGGTCTGTTCGGCCTGGTTATAGCCTATGATTGTCTCCTGTTCATACCTGGATAGTCTCAACGTGCCGCCTCCCTGGGCTTATGCGCCCTCCCCTTTGCCGGAGCAATCGGGTTCCCTCTTAAATCATAGCTGCTGGTTCGGGCCGCAGGGGTAGCCCAGCCCCGTGTGGCCCCGCCCATCATGGCCGCCTCCTGCTGGCGGGTCACACCCATGCGCCGGTTTTTCTGCGCCGCTGTCATTTCGTTCTGTTCCCGGTAGGGTGCGGAGCGGTCGCATTTCCGATAGCCCTTTTCCCCCTGGATCAGCAGGATCAGCTCTCCGGTAGCGGGCAGTGTGCTGTAACACATCTTGGGAAGGGGCATGGGTTTTTCCGGTGTATAGGAAGTGCCGTTTCTCTCCATCAGCTCGGCAAACTGGCAGATATGGTAGACATTGTGGCCCACCTGGGTATGATACTCGTCTAAAAACTTGCAGGGCCTGGTTGCTTTCTCACCATCGGAGAAGGTCAGCACCACATTCCCGCCATCCGGCACATAAAACAGAGGGTCATAGTGGCTGTTAATGAAACATATCATTTTTTCCGGTTCGTTCATTTCTGTTTCCCTCCTTCAAATTCCAGCTTGAAATTCACATACTGGCCGCCATCGTCATTCAGAACCACAACGGCATCATAAGTCTTGCCGGTTTTTTCAGAATAGCAGCCGGACAGTTTCGCGCGTCCGTCCTTCAAGAGTGCAGCGACCAGCTCCGGGGTCAGTTTCTTTTTCTTGGCAGTAAAAAAGCGGCTTTCTTTCCAGAGGGCAAAGCCGCAGCTTTTGTTATCACACACAAAGCCTTTTTTAATCTCCACCACAGAGCCGCCGCAACGGGGGCATCTGCCTATGCTTTCCCGGCTGCTGGGAAACAGGCTGGCCGCATCTTTTACCACTTCATGATTCCTGGCCAGCTCTTTTAACATGGAGGTAATCTGTTCCAGAAATGCCTCTGGCGTGGCGGTGCCTTTTTCGATCTCCTTTAACTGGTGTTCCCATTCCGCAGTCATGGAAGGGGACTGGATCGGCTTCGGCAGAATGGAGATCAGGGCAACTCCCTCCTGGGTCGGCATCAGATGGACAGTCTTTTTTACCTTCTTACGTTCGACAAAGCCCACCTTAATGAGCTTTTCCAGAATCCCGGCGCGGGTGGCCGGTGTCCCCAGGCCCTTCCGCTCTGCGTCCTCCGGCATTTCACCAGCTCCGGCCGTCTCCATGGAAGAAAGCAGCGTGTCCTCCGTAAAATGCCCCGGAGGGCTTGTTTTCCCTTCTTTGACAGAGGCCGAAATCACTTCCAGCTCCTGGTTTTCCTCCAAAAGCGGCAGGGCCTTGGCTTCTTTTTCCTGGTCAGTATCCGGCTTGTTTTTCAGTGTATCCCGGTAGCGTCCGTCCAGCTCTTTCCAGCCGGGGTGCAGTACCGCCCGGCCTTTGGCCTTGAAAGGATACCCGGCACATTCCATGAGGACGGCAGTCTCTGCAAAGGCATGGGGCTGGCCTACCGCGCATAACAGCCTTGCAGCGATAAGGTGTAAAAGGGAACGCTCCCCGGCAGGCAGGGAGGACAGATCAGCGTCTTTGATTCCCTGGGTGGGGATAATCGCATGATGGTCGCTCACCTTGCTGTCATTGATAACCTGGCCGGAATTACAGCTTATGGGTACGCCGGAGGCAAAGGGCATTGCCGTGGCAGCCACATTCACCAGAACCGGAAGGCTGTCTGCCATATCGGAAGTCAGGTAGCGGCTGTCCGTCCGGGGGTAGGTGGTGAGCTTTTTTTCATATAAGGACTGTAAATAATCCAGGGTCTGCTGGGCGGTAAATCCCAGCAGCCGGTTGGCCTCCCGCTGAAGGGTAGTCAGGTCATAGAGTGCAGGAGGCTTTTCTGTTTTTTCTTTGCGCTCCACTGTTTTCACGGTGGCCGCCTCCGCAGCAGCGCAAACCTCCATGACATTTTTTGCCTGGGCTTCGTCCTCCAGCCGTTCCCCGGCAGCACAAAAACCGGGAAGGGCCAGCACCACCGTATAAAACGGAACCGGCTGAAATGCGGCGATCTCTGCCTCGCGCTTTACGATCAGGGCCAGTGTCGGGGTCATTACCCGCCCAATGTTCAGAGTGCGGTTGTAGAGGCAGGAAAACAGTCGGGTCGCATTGATCCCTACCAGCCAGTCGGCTCTTGCCCGGCATAAGGCGGCCTGATAGAGATTATCGTAGTCCGCAGAGGGCCGCAGATGTGCGAAACCTTCCCGGATAGCGGAATCTTCCATAGAGGAAATCCAAAGCCGTTCCATTTTCTTTTTGCACCGGGCCTGTGCATAGACCAGCCGGAAGATCAGTTCCCCTTCCCGGCCCGCATCACAGGCACAGACAAGTTTCTCCACATCGTTCCGGCTCATAAGCTGTTTTAAAAGATCAAACTGTTTCTTTGTACCGGGGGATACGGTATATTTCCATTTCTCCGGCAGGATGGGAAGGTCGGAGACTGCCCATTTCGCATACTGTTCTCCATAGGCGGAGGCATCGGCCAGCTCCACCAGATGCCCCACGCACCAGGAAACGAGATAGCCGCCTCCCTCCAGATAACCGTCTTTCCGGTTTCCGGCCCCTAAGACAGTGGCGATAGATTTTGCAACAGAAGGTTTCTCTGCAATCACAAGTGTTTGGTTCATTCGGTTTCTCCTTTCGATTTTTTGCGGATGATCAGGTCGCGGCGGCAGATGCCGTTACAGCCCCTGCCATAGCTGGGACACCCATGGCAGCGGTGATTTTTCGGCAGGGCTTTGGGGCGGGTATCGCGCCCGCCCACCGGCTTCTGCTGCATCAGCCGTTCCAGGGGATTGTCAGTGAAATAGGTCATTCATCCTCGCTTTCCGCGTCATCCTCATAGCCGGTATCAGATTCCCCGTTATCGTCAGGCGCTTCTTCCTCGTCATCCTCGTCCTCAAACTCATAATCGTCCAGGTCGGCAGAGGGTTTGGCTGCTTTCTTGTTCTTTACAAACTTGAGATAAGCATAGGCCCCGCCGCCTCCGGCCAGGGCAAGCAAGAGCAGGACTGCCAGGATGCCGTTGGCGTTGCCGGACTTTTTGGGTTCCGGTTCCTTTTCTTCCTCCGGTTCCTCTGTCGGTTCCGGCTGCACTTCACGTCCGGCGCACTCGGTCATGTTGGCGGAGCAGACGGGGCAGTTCATGTTGACCGCACCTGCAGCGCAGCGTTCTGTGCAGACACAGGCCACTGGCTTTTCCTCACTTTCCTCCGCCAGTGCCGCCAGATCGTCCGTATCTACCGGATTCAGGAAATAAGTTTTATACTGTTCCTCATCCTCGTTCACCGGCGCATCATAGTCGATCACCAGATAAAAGATATTGCCCGCCCTGTCCTCAATGGTCAGGAACTGCTTATTGGTGGCTTTGTCGTAGAGCAGATCGCGGGTCACGATGTCCGTATCTTCGGATAATGGTTCTCCCGGCTCTATGACCGGTTCCGTTTCTTCCGGGAGCGTTTCTTCTTCCTCCGGCCCGCCGCCGGCATAGGCGGTCATGGAAAAAGCGGTGAAGCTAAGCATCACCGCCAGAAATACCGTTAAGATATGAAATTTAGTTTTCTTCATGTTCAGATTCCTCCATTTCTCCCCGCAGGGCAGCGGCGGGGTTCGCTTTCATGGTCTGGATCAGTGCGGCAAGCTGGGTGATATTTAAGTTGTGGCTATGCACCAGTTCCAGGATGTCATTGTTTTCAAGCTCCGTGATCTGCCGCTCAATCTCTTTGTTGCGGCTTACTAGCTCGGATATTTTTGCCTTGTTCTTATCCAGATCAGCCCGGAGCTTTTTGATTTTTGCGTTCATTGTGGTAAATCCCTCCTGTTATTTTTCCATGTTCATACCTGGGGACTTCCTCCCTTTTTCCTTTTCAGGAAGGTTCCTCGTTGCTGCCTTTGCCTTCTTTTCCGCGAGAGTCTTTTTCACAGATACCCGCTCTGTGGCAGTCTCAGCTCTGGCCGCGGCCTGTCTCTCCGGCGAAAAAGCCTCCTTCTCCTGTGCATCCAACAGTGCCTGCAAGCGGTTCTCTGCCGCCGTAAGTGAATCGTTCAGGCTGTCTATATTCTCCTGTATGCGGTCAGAGGCGTCACTTGCGCCGCCAGTTTCCAGCATAAAGCGTTCCAGCCTGTCTTTTTCACTGTCAATCTGCTGTGTCAGTTCCTCACATTCCGCCATAAGGCTTCCGATTGTTTCCGTTGAAAGTCCTCCAGGTATGTCCGTTTTTTTCTCTATCTCATCCATCTGAATCCTCCTTAATGTCATTTTCTTAAAAAATATTTTTGGAAATGATTGTGCTGTCAAACTTTATTCTGGCTGGATGCCCCCTTTCATGGCAGCCTTGCAAATGTGTAGAAATGCTGCTGCCAGTACGGTGTGTTGATTGAGGCGTAAGAGATAGGAGAACCGCAATGGATCATCATCCCGTTGCCTACATAGATGCCCACATGGGAGGCACCGCTGGTGTTATAGGTTCCCTGAAAAAAGATCAGGTCGCCGGGTTTTGCATTGGAGCTGGACACCGGCGTACATAAGCCAAGTAGCCCGTTGGCGGTCTGCCTGCCCACGTTCCAGCCGGAATGATTGATCACCCAGCTTACGAACCCGGAGCAGTCAAAAGAAGTGCTGGGATTGGAGCCTCCCCACACATAGGGATAGCCCAGGTATTTTTCGGCCTCCCGGAGCATGGCGGCAAACTGTTCATCCTCCAAAGCCTCCGGCGGCACACCATAGTCCAGATAATCTTCCCTGCCCGATGCATTGGGGTATTCGCCCTGTGGGAACAGATCTGGCCGGTTGCCCAGCGTTGCCATATACACCGCATACATACTGACCTGATCCTCATTCATGAGATAGACCGGCAGATGGGACAGGTCAAAGTTGGTGAGTGTTACATAGCAGATGTAATAGTCATAAGCAACTTCCACTTCGTACTCGTATTCCTCCGTGGTGGTTTCGCCAGTTTCCGGGTCGGTATGGGTACGGGTTCCCGTCCTTGTTTCCGTCCGGTAGCGGGTTTCCACCTCCACCGTCTCGGTGAGCGTATATTGCCGGTCAAAGAATAAGGAGAGGGTTCCCTGTACTTCGGAACGTGTCCATTCTCCCTGATGATAGGCAGTAAGGAATGAGATCAGCACATAAGGGTCATGCCCGATCTCGTCCAGCTCATAGTGATATTCGTCATAGCCGCTGTGCAGAGTTTCGTAATGGTCAAGCTCATACTGAAGGTCTGCTTCTAATGCGGCATAGTCGGCCTCCGCGCCCAGCATATCCGCGTCCTGGCTGGGATAGGTGGAACCGGCCACACTGGACATCCCGCCCTGGAACAGCATGGAGAAGGAGGAAAGGCCGTTCATAAAGATACACACCACCAGAAACAGTGCAATCCTCCATCTCGGCCTCTGTAAACTGGAGCCGGGGATTTTTCACTTTCATAGGCTTTTCCCTCCTTCCTTGTCCGTCACGATTTTATCCTTCTTTCTTTACTTCATTGGGCTTGGTTGTCATGACAGAATACAGCTCGGTGTCCTTCGGGAAGCGGTCAACGAAAGGCAGGATCACGTTCCCATAGAACAAAAGCCCCTCGCCTTCCCCGGAATGGGTCACATAAGAGAGCTGGTGCGGGCTGATATTGAGCTGCTTTGCGAGAATCTGCCTGTCTCCGCCAGCCTGGTTGAGCATATATACAAAGTCCGAGTTTTCAAAAATATTCTCCACTTCACGGCTGGCAAGGAGGTCGTAGGGTAGGGAAAAGGCGCCTTTCTCTTTCATATCAAAGAGTAGGTTTCCTACACCCTCCCTCGGAACCGGACTTACCCGTCTCCGAGTATCCGGCTCCCCATTAGTAATTAACATATCGCTATCTGTGAATCCTCTTATGACAGTCAGGGCAGACGACTAACGTTTTCCTACGTTTTGCCTTCATTGCTAACTCCCAATCCGAGTTTCCTAATTCTGTGAGATTTCTAATAACATGCACTTCTAATAAATCTGTGTGCCTTTTCCCACATAACTCACAGACTCCTGCATTTAGCCTTTGTCTGATTGTTGCAACATCTATCATGCTTTTACAGTCGGGATAAGTGCTTGTCCCGTATTCCCATAGCCCATATCTGTTTTATCAGCTTGGAATGGTTCACGTTGTCAAAGAAACCCTTAATATCAAATTCAATCACATAATGTAGCTGGCTGATTTGTAGGCGGTTATAGGTTGCTTTTATTGCATTTTCAACTGACCTATTAGGTCTGAAACCATAGCTGTTTTCACTAAATTTAGCTTCGCAGATTGGTTATCCTCTAATCGTAGGAGCTGGTCTTGATACTTTCCTAAAGTTATCTCACAGCGGATATGAAGCAGTCCCGTTTCCATTTGATAATAGATTTTAGGAAACCAGACGATTTTTTCCCTTGATCTGCTTTGCAGGTCAGTAAAAAAACCGCTGTCCTTTGCGGTATCGGCTTCATACCACTTATTCTCTAAGACCATGCGTGCCAGCTTTTGACGGTGCAGTAGCTTCTTGAAACTGTCGTAACAGAAGCGGTAATACAGAAAAGCGACCAATGCACAAACACTAGTATAACTCGATTTAAATAAGCTTACAATTTAAGCATTGGTAGTAATCTGATTTCTTGGCTTACGTGTCCGTGCTTTGGGCGCACGTTTCCCTTGGTTTTCAGGATAATAATGTAAACTTATTAAAATCGAGTTATACTAGTCGCTATCAGTATGGTTATGAAATTGTAAGGTGTAAGGGAAAAACTGTTAACTAATAAGCTGAAATGCTCCCAATCGGTACGCATGAGCTGTTCCATGTTTAACAGTAGTAATACCGTTAGGAACAGAAACAGAAGCGTGCCCATGCAGAAGCGGTAAACAAGTGTCTTGTCGCTGGCTCTGATACGGTGTCCTTTATGTAACATCATTCTCATAAATCAATCACTCCTTTCTGGGTATAGAAAAAGCGGTCAATCATAATGACTAACCGCTTAACTTATTAGCTATTCAAAAAGTTTAGTACAATTTCTGCAAATTTCTCTGCATTTGTGGCTACGGCAGGGTGTCCGCCTTTGCTGAAACTGTGTATTGTTCCATTCTTGACGATTTTACTCATCTCGGTATATTCCTCTAGCATATCTTCTCGGCACATATCATCTTCCAAACTTCCTATGAAAAGAATAGGATTGTTTAATGTTTCTAATGGTTTAGAAAATAATGGTAAGTTTTTCTCTGCACATTCTGTCAATGCTTGTGTATTGAGGTCTACAACCGTTTCCCAATCTTCGCCTTGACACCATTCATAAAACTGTTTTGCGTATGTATCATGCTTTGCGTATTCACGCTCTTTTAGCAAGTTATCAGCAAAATTATGGTTTAATGTTCTACCGTCAAAACTATCTGCAACAACTTTCGCTATAAGGTCGGGACGTTCTAATGCCGTATTAACAGCAACCCAAGCACCGCCACTTGTACCTAAAAGATTTACTTTTTCAAGTCCTAAATGCTCAATGAGTGCTATAACTTGTTGAGCTTGTGAAATCCACAAATCAGCAGGAAACTTATTAACTCTATCAGATTTTCCGTTTCCTAAAAAATCTATCAAAATTACTCGGAAATGCTCTTGATATAAGGGTAACAGCAATTCAAACATAGTTGATGAAGCTGTATCGCCGTGTAACATGATAAGTGGTTTTCCACACCCTACTTCTGTGTAAAATATTCTTTTTGTCTGATAATTAAAATATGACATATTCTTTTGCCTCCTAATCATTTTTTATCGTCCGATTAGCAAGGCGTAATAACATAGGTACACCTTGCTATTACAATGTAACGAAGATACCCATAGAGCAATCCCCCTTTCTGTTTATTCATTGTCTTTCCAATACTACCATTCAGTTTGTTTTTATCTGCAAAATTTCATAGGTGTATATTTCATACCATTAGATAATTGTTCGCTGTCTAAATCTACAAAACCAAGCCTATGATAAATTGGAACAGCAAACGGGGAAGAATTTACTGTATAAATTTGATGTGAGCTATGGTTCAAAATATGTTCCCAGAGCTGTCTACCAATACCTTGTCTATGATATTGTGCTTTCACGAAGAAACAGCAAATGTGCTTTCGATTTTCTTTTGTAGCAATCACACCTTTTAATTCTTCGTTTTCATACGCCCCAAAAAATTCCAATGATTTAACAATCTCTTTATTCTCAATGAAGTCTTTAAAAGATTTTATACCCTCATCAGAATAGTCGGGAGCTTCAAACTGCAAAAATGTTGTCCAGATAAGGTCGATAGCGTCGGCAGTATGAGAGTTTTCTATTTTTTTGATTTCCATAAATACACCTCCTTTTACTGTTTATGTTATAGTTCTTACACAAATATTATAACATTCACAAAGACCCTCAACAATGAAAATCTAGTTTACCAGCTTACTTTTTCTGCTGTCCCTGCGGAGCATTGTTCTGTGGATTTCCAGCTTGACCGCCTTTGTTCTTCAAGATAAAATCATCAGCCTTGATGTACCAATCAACTGTAGTCCCTCTAAAGTTGGCATTTGCCACCGTATCGGCTACGGGATTGATAAGCTCCACCTCTGCATTGTAAGGGAAGTCCTTTACTGGAACATCAGCAGGGATTGACACTTGTATCATGCGTTCCTGCACGCTACATTTCAAGTCATAGGTACGACGCTTGATTTCCTCACTTGTCGTCCCGTCCTCATTCTCAACACGCACCTCATGTCGTAGTGCGGAAAACTTCAATACACCAAAAGTCTTTTCTTTATCTAATACAATTCCATTTGCTAATCTCATAATCAAATACCCCCTTATTTACTTTCTGCTGGTAACATATCATCAGCCGTTAAAATGTAGTTTGTAAATCCACGTCCCTTGACGTTGTAGCCCTCTGCGGTAATCTTTGGATTGACAAGCATTACTCGCTGTTCTGGCTTAAAGTGTTTCTCGCCAGCCTTTGCAGGCAATACTACGATAATGTCGTCGGCTCTTTGAATGTCAGAATACAAGTTGTAGCTTCTTGATACGGGTGTATAACGTCCATTGATACGTTGCTGTTCTACTTTGTTTTCCCCAGCAAATTCCAAGTTTCCAAAAGTCTGTGCCACATTCGGCACGATATATTTTAATTCCATAGTGTTTTACCTCGTTTCTTTCTTTAAGTTTGATTGTTGTGTATTCTGGCGGTAAATGAGATACCAGCAATCCCCCAGATAGTAAAGGGTAAATAAATGCAACGCACCCTTGACTATCCATGTTCTTGCAGGTTATCGGCAGACAAGCCAGAATACGATATAGTCTGCCTATCTAAGCTACGGCGGAGAGCGTGATTTTTCTTTCCTCATACAGCCACCGCCTTATGATTTTTTCATCTTACGGCGTTTGAAGAAGTATGTACCAGCTAAACCGCCAGCAGAAACAAACATCATAATCGCAAAGGCAATGATATTTGTATTATCGCCCGTTTTTGGACTGTCTGTTTTTGTTGGTGTATCTGGTGTAGTTGGCTTCTCTGGTTCTTCTGGGGTAGGTGTTTCTGGTACTTCTTTGATAGTAACCGTCTGCCCGTCGTCCTCAATGTCCTTATGTTCTGTAACTTTGATAGGTTCATCTGGATTACTTAAATCGTATAATTCCTCAAAAGTTACAAGCTGTTTACCGCCAAGAGAAGAAGCGTCAAAAGTAAACTCGATTTTCACTTCCATAGTTTCGCTGTCAGCCGTAAAGATGTAGTCATTTTCTACTTTCTTATCATTGATAAGAAGTTCGGCATTTTCATCTTTCAACATCTGCCAGCCCACAAGCTGATACTTCGTACCGACTTCTAAGCCCTCTAACTTGACCGTATCAACGATAGTTACATCTTTTCCAGCTTCAATCTCTTTCTTGCCGTCTTTATCCGTAGCCGTTGTATGAATTTTGATGATACGCTCTGTGATAAGTACCGTCTGTCCGTCGTCCTCAATGTCCTTATGTTCCGCAACTTTTACGGGTTCTTCTGGATTGCTTAAATCGTATAATTCTTCAAAGGTTACCAGATTTTTACCGCCAAGAGCAGACGCATTGAATGTATAAGCAATTTCCACTTTCATAGCTTCATCATCAGCGACAAAAGTATAATCGTTTTCTACACGTTTTCCGTCAATGATAAGCTCGGCGTTTTCTTCTTTCAGCATTTGCCAGCCTTTTAACTGATACTTTGTCCCTTTTACAAGACCGTCTAATTTGACCGTATCAATGATAGTAACGTCTTTTCCTGCAAGGATAGTCTTTTCGCCGTCCTTGCTGGTTGCTGTGGTATGGATAGTAATTTCTTTTTCGTATTCATCAGTCAATGTCCCTAAATCAACCACTACCTTATTTCTGGAAATAACAATCTCAAACGGTGGAATAAGTTTGAAGCCTTTGTTGCTTTCACAACGCAATTCTTCAATGATGTAGGTATCATAAAGTAATGCACCTTTGCTGTCGTCTGGTTCAGAAGTACCAAACCACACACCGTCCTCGCTTGTTTTTCCTGCGTTGGTATTGTGCTTGTGGGAAGCCCAATCAGAAGCAGTAGAGAACTGTCCGTTATCATCAGTTACGACAATATGACTTTCCTGTATTTTTTCAATATCTGACCTCTAATGCTGTCGATTCCCGTGTGGACTTCGATAAATTACAAATCGCTCATGCTTAAGAGTCGCGTAAAACCCAATCACATCTATCCACGTTTTACTCTTTCGTATATAATATGTCAGATTTGAAGCTATTCCAAAATCTTCCCGCTTTTCTTTTCTCCAAACTCGACTATTTTTGCTCCCAACAAATCCTCTTTCCGATCTGCCACCATATTTCCGAAATAAAAAAGCAGGATCAGAAAGTAATAGAGTAATCACTCCATACTTACTGACCCCGCTTGGTCCTTCGTTAATGCCCCTTCATTAACGGCACGATATTTTATTGATTAGAACATCATTTCTGTCTCTGTTTGCCTGGTAACCCGGCTGACTTTTATATGGTCTTTTGTTTTCTTTACTTCCACATCACAACCTTGATCCAATATCTTCATAGTCGCCGTGTATAATTTCCATGCGTCCTGTTCCTTATTTTTACCCGAAAGCCTGATGTCCTTGCCTAGCACTCCACTTCTCATCCCTTTTCCTCCTCTGCCGGATAACTTTTATAAGCAATCAAGTATTGCACATCTTCTATTTCTAACCAGTTCATCAATCTTAAAAGAGATTGACAATCCGGCTTTGTATCACCATTTTCCCACTTCTGATAGGTCCTAACAGATGTCCCTATAGCATCTGCAAGCTCTTTTTGTGTCATCTTAAAAGCCTTCCGTGCCTCCTTTAGTGCTTCATTATCAAACACCATATTCAAAGGTCCCGCATATTGCTGTTCCCAAGATATAACTGTCCCTGCTTCACCCGGTTCCGCCAATTCGCCATTCCCATCTACATAATTCAAAACATAAATCATACTTTCCGGATTAATTTGAATTATCAACTCTCCATAGCGTGAATTTACACAGGTACAGGACACTCCTTCTACTTTTTCAGTTCTTATACCAATCCATTTCATTATCGGCCTTCCAAGCCCGTCACATGGGAAATTCCCCATGCACGAAATTTTATTTCTTTCTCTGTCCAGATGAAGAAGCCACGATTTTGAATGGAAACCATATATAATCGGGGATAATCCTGCCATTTCCAAGGCCTCATTATATTTTGTAATGAACCTTTCCGGGAAATAATCGTTCCAGCCTATTTTTTTACATATCTTGATATACTCTGCCCAATCATACAAAAGTTTTTCTTCTGTAATCCATGAAGAAGCGTACAGTAAACTTTTTGAAATAGCGGTTTCAATATCATGCTGCTTCTCACTTTCCTCTTCTTTTCCATATAATTGTATTTTGATATATGACATTATTTCATCAATAGAAACCCCACCTTCATAATACAGGTACTCCAATACTTGATATATCTTTTCCAGCTCCTCCTCATATTCTTCCGTGTCACGAATAAGATCGGCTATCCAACTTCTAAACGAATATCCCCTATCCGCACGGTAATAGTAAAAAGGGATTCTCCTTATAAATACCTCTGTTTTTACTGGAAGATATCCTCTCACATTCTTTCTCAATCCAAATGTAAATGATGAGACAAAAAACCTATGGTCGTCTTTTGCCTTACACTCTTCAAAGATTTCTTCACCCACTGAATCATTTTTTTCTAAATATTCTAGGAACTTCTCCTCATCTACTTTTTTTCCTTTTATGTTTTCTTTCACAAATTTTATTTGCTCATCTGTCAATTTCATTTGTTTCACCGCCTCTCACCAAAATATTATCACGAATATTTTGGGTAGTCAATATATTTTATACCCATTTTCTTCGTATTTTTCTATGGGATTTGAATTGAACTTCCCCTTGACAACCTCCCCATCCTATTGTATTATAGGAACATAAGTTCCGCGAACATCTGTTTGAATTATATAGGAACTTACGTTCCTTTTCAAGTGGTTTTCGGAAAAAATGATATGATGCAGGTGACTCCGCCAGAAGCGTGGCCTCCCACTCCCCGTTTCCCGGCTAATGGCATTCCCTTTTCCTACTCCTTTATCATATCCGGATTCCAAACCTCCTTGATCCAAACATAGCGGCGGGGATCGTGCTACCCTGACACATTGGCTACGTATAGCCACATCCCTACAGCCGCTTCACGAAAGAATGGAGGATTATCATGGGCAACAATACAGGAAACAACAAAGAAACTAAAATAACGCTGTCCCCGGACGCAACTATGGGCGATAAAATCCGTGCGGCCAGAATATCCCTGGGCATGAGCCAGGCGGAGCTTTCCCGCCGTACCGGCCTTACATCCAGGGCAATCCGTTATTATGAGAGCAATAACCGTACTCCCACTGTGGACGCTATTAAAAAAGTATCAGAAGCGCTTGGCCTCTCTACGGATTATTTTATCGACGATGCGGCGTTTCAGGAACAGCTGGAAAAGGAGGCTTTCCTTGCGGAAGCGCAGGAAAAATACGGTTCCAGAGGAAAGGCGCAGGCAAAGCGGATTGCTGAGGAAACCCGCGCCCTGTACGCCGGGGGCGAACTGAGTGAAGCCGACAAGCAGGGGTTCATGGAAGAAATGATGGAGATTTTTATGGAAGCGAAGGAAGAAGCGAAAGTGTATACACCGAAGAAATACCGGAAAGAGAACTGATCTCTTCCCAAACTTTACCGCTCCATCTTGCCCACAGGTGGGATTCTGACAGAATCTTAGGAAAGATATGCCTCACCAGGAGAAGGGAGATTCAATTTGAGCCAGTTTGCACTACGGATGGCGGCCTACGCCGCAAGAATATATGGAACCCGCAATCCCTTCGATATCATCGAACAGCGGGCGATCAACTTTAAGACAACCCCCCGGCTGGTTGACACACTCGGCTTTTACGCAGTTGTAAATAACCGCCGCTTCATACGGCTGAGTGAATACGCAACTGAGGTCGAACAGCTTATGGCGGCTGGGCATGAGCTGGGGCATGATTTTTTTGACCGCGAGGAAGCCAGGACGAACGGCCCTTTGCAGGACACATGGTTCTACAGCCTTTCCTCAGCCAGACAGGAACGGCGCGCTAACCTTTTTTCAGCCGAACTGATGATAACCGTTCAAGCTGTCCTGGAGTCCATCGGGTATTATGATTTTAAGGAATTATTGGAGAAAGAACGGAAACAGCATCCAGACTGCCCGGAAGATGATATCCGGCAACATACGGTGTGGGAATCTCAGACTTTGCACGATGATTTCTGCACCACCGACGACATTGCCCATGAACAGGGCGTTGATCCCGTGCTGATTGAATTCAAATATAAGGCCCTGCTTGAAAAAGGCTTTGAGCTTCCAGTCAGCCCGGAACTAAGAAATGATTATCTTAAGAAATAGAAGTTCATGCCAGTCTATGGCAGAGATGAGGAGATGAATGTTATAGAAACTTTATACTACTGCCGTGCCTGCCACTATATATTTCCTGCTGCCACACTGCCCGACCGCTACCCGGACTGCGGAAAAACTGTATGCGGAGCCGATCCAGCCGTCCGGCCGGCAAATGAAACGGAGATGGCAGAATATCGACAGATACAGAGAGAGCTTGCTGAAGAAAATAAAATTTCGGAAACTCCTTGATATAGCTCTCCACAGCGGTTACAATACGAGTGTGGGAATCGCCCACATATTCAGAAGGAAGGTGAACTACCCATGCAACTGCCAAAAGAACTTTTAATCCTGATTCAAAATGGTGAAAATACAGAAGTGGAGTTCAAAAAATCCACTACAGATATAACCAAAGATGTGTACGATACAGTTTGCTCCTTTTCAAACAGAGATGGCGGTCATATATTTCTCGGAGTCAAGGATAACGGGACAATTCTTGGTATCCAGCCTGACTGTATCGACCAGATCAAGAAAAATTTTGTCACTTGCATCAATAACGAAAACAAAATGTACCCGCCCCTCTATCTTACCCCGATAGATTATGAGCATGACGGGAAGCTTATTCTATATATTCGCGTTCCTGTCAATCCCAATGTATGCCGATGCAACGGGCGAATCTATGACCGCAACCATGAATCGGATATTGATATTACGGACAATCAGGAATCCGTTTACAGGCTTTATTCCCGAAAGCAAAGTTCCTACTTTGTAAATCGGGTCTACCCTGTTTTTACAGTCAACGACCTGCGGCATGACCTTATGGACAGGGCCAGAGAAATGACCAAAAGCCGCAGACAGGATCATCCCTGGCGAGCCATGACAGATGAAGAGATGCTCCGCAATGCCGGACTAATCCTCCGGGACAGCAGCACTGGCAAAGAAGGGATTACCCTCGCATCTATCCTCTTATTCGGTCCTGACGATTTGATTTTCTCTGTCCTAGCTCACCATAAGACGGATGCCATCTATCGGATGTTCAACATGGACCGCTACGATGACAGAGATGTTATTACCACCAATCTGCTGGAAAGCTATGACAGACTGTTGGAATTTGGCCGACTGCATCTAAACGACAATTTTGTTTTGGACGGCATCATCAGCGTCAGCGCCAGGGATAAAATCCTTCGTGAAATAATCTCGAATCTGTTGGCCCACAGAGATTTTTCGAATGCCTATGTTGCCAAAATTGTCATCGAAAAAGAACAGATTTACACCGAAAACGCAAACCTCTCACATGGATTTGGCAACTTAGAATTAGCCACTTTTGCGCCGTTTCCCAAGAATCCAGCTATTTCAAAGGTTTTCCGTGAAATTGGCCTGGCTGATGAACTCGGCTCCGGCATGAGGAACACATACAAATATACCCAGCTCTACTCTGGCGGAAAACCGCAATTTGTAGAAGGTGATATATTCCGTACTGTGATTCCTCTAAGCGAAGCGAACTCGACTGTTACTGTCGGACCGCCACCACAGAACTTAGTCACAAGTGACCAAGTCGACTTAGTCACTGACCAAGTCGCTGACCAAGATATCGAAACAAAGATTCTTAATTATTGCCAAGTAGCCCGCAGTAAAAAAGAAATTTGTTCTTATTTAGGCTATAAGAACCTCACATATTTTACCAAAAAATATCTTATTCCGCTCTTGGAGTCTGGAAAGCTCAAAATGACAATTCCAGACAAGCCAAACAGCAGGCTTCAAAAATATATTAAAGCGTGAGTGATCACACAAGCATAAAAATCCCCCTCTGCAGGAGAGCCATCAATCCTGGCTTTTCCACAGAGGGGTTTCCGCATTTTCTCACAGTCCCAGCAATTCTATCTCAGCACCCTTCAATATCATTCCCACAGCTCCATCATCAATCTCGCCCCGACCTTTATGCCTTCAATATAGCTCTGGCGCTCGTACTCAGTAAGTAGGTAATAATCAGTATCTGCAAATTTCCATCCACATTTGATAAGATAA
>ERZ791895.356-NODE-356-length-37562-cov-6.184312_pt1 | contig 37562 bp, 27 predicted proteins | sample MGYA00510153_ERZ791895 | MGnify/ENA primary metagenome ERZ791895 (study PRJEB30046, sample SAMN00792064) | human gut metagenome | study: EMG produced TPA metagenomics assembly of the A metagenome-wide association study of gut microbiota in type 2... | reverse complement strand
CACCGGGGTGATGCCGGCGTTCAGCATATCGGCGTAGACCTGCGCGGTTTCCGGGCGCACACCGGTGCGTCCGGTGCACAGGGTGCTCAGGCGCAGCACCAGCAGGCCGCGCACCACCTCACGCTCCACTTCCGGTCCGGCACCGGCGGCATGCGAGCGAATCAGACTTTTCTGCAGCTGCGCACGCTGTTCCTTGGGGATGGAGGTGGAGGCGAGCGCGCCGAATCCGGTGGAGATACCGTAATGCGGCACGGTGTCGTCGGCCAAATGATCGATAACCGCGCGACTCAGCGCCATCTCATGCTTCGATTCGTCCGAAATCGCCACTTTGGCACCGCCGCGCGCTACGGCGATAACGTCCTCGATGCTCAGCGCTCCAACACCTACGGTGACCGTCTGCTCTGCCATGCTCATACCTTTCTATATATGTGCCGCATTCCGCATATACGACATATGCGGCACATGCTTCGCCGGGGATCCGCGACTGCCCGCATTCGCTCACCGCACCTGCCCATCAACAGCAGGCGACGCAAACGCGACCAATCGCTCCCCGAGTAATCAAACCTTGGCCATTTCACCTCAGTCGGATGCCCGCCATAAGCCACTTCGTCCATCTTGTGTCTGAAATCTCAGACATGTAAGGTGATGGAAATATGAGCCATGCCTCGCAGCAATACGCCTTCACCGAGCCACGTACCGTCAAGCGGGCGCAGGTGAAGCCATCAGAACGGGAACATCAGACATCATCATCCGCGCCACGTGTCTCGCTGGCTCCGGCGGCCGACCGTACGCTCGACATCCTCGAGTTCATCGCGAGCAATGGTCAGACGCAAGCCGCCACGCTCGCTCGCGAACTCGGCATTCCGCGCTCCACGGTGTACCAATTGTTGGAGATTTTGGAGCGTCACGGACTGGTCACCCGCCTTGCCGAGCAGCGCGCGTACGGCATCGGACTCAAGACTTTCGAGCTGGGATCGGCCTATTCTCGCCAACATCGTGTATCGCAGGTCGCGCATCCGGTGTTGGCGCGTCTTGTTGACGAGACCGGCGAAAACGGACATCTGGCCGTGCTGCACGGCAACGAAATCATTTATGTGATTGAGGAGCGCGCCGCGCATCGCCCGCCGCTAGTGTCAGGCGTGGGCGTGCGCCTACCCAGTCACCTGACCGCCACCGGGCGGGCCATTCTGTCCGCACTCCCCCGCAATCAGGTCCGCGCGCTATATCCCAATCGTCAGGCGTTCACCGACCGCACCGGCATCGGCCCCAAATCGCCCAAGGAGCTGGAGGCAACGCTCGCCGAAACCCAACGCACCGGTTTTGCCGAGGAACACGGAGACGTGACGCCCGGCTTTGATTCATACGCCGTCGCTGTGCGCGACTACAACGACTTTCCCATCGCCGGGCTGGCTCTCACTTTCGTGAGCGGATCGCTGCGCCCCGAACAGGAGCGGTCGCTTAAGACCAAGCTGCGGCTTGCCGGCACGGAACTGTCCCGGCGTCTCGGCGCGGTCGGCAGTTTGACATGAGGATTCGCGAGATCATCGTGCTGGGCTCCTTCGCCCCGATCACGATTTTCTCAACTAAGTTCACCGATTCGCTGACCGGCAACGCCAAACTCGCCGGCTTCTCGCTGACAGTGACGGCCATCATCAGCCTGGTGGTGATGACCGCCCTGCACGCACTTCTGCCGGGAGCGTAAGGCGCGTTCTTGGTTCCCTCAGTCAGCTTCTCCGCCTGGACGGTTCCCCTCAGAGAGGGGAGCCAGAACGAGTCACGCCCGAACGATTACGTTGCGCAGATCACCGATGCCTTCGACGTGCACGATGGTCTCGTCGCCTGGGTCGAGGTGGCCGGAGGCGTTCGGGGTGCCGGTCATGATGACGTCGCCAGGCAGCAGCGTGGAGAACGACGAAATGGCGGCAATCTGCTCGGGGATGCCGTGAATCAGGTTCGCGGTGGTGCCAGACGCCATCGGCACATCCTCGCCGTTCAGCGTGAAGGAAATCTTGGCGTCCTTCCAGTCGAGGTCGTCACGCATCACGATCCACGGGCCAAGCGGACAGGAGGTATCGAAGCCCTTGGCGCGCGTCCACGTGGGGTCGATGCCCTGCAGATCGCGCAACGTCACATCATTGACGCAGGTGAAGCCGAGCACGTAATCCATCGCGTTCTCGACGGTCACGTTCTTGGCGATACGGCCCATCACCACGGCCACTTCCGGCTCGAAGTTCATGTCCTTGGAGCAGGCCGGGTACACAATCGGGTCGTCGGGGCCGATTACCGAGGTGGACGGCTTGGTGAAGATCACCATGTCTTCCGGCGCGTGGGCGATTTCGGAGTGGCCGGCCTCGTGCATGAACTGGGCGTGGGCCTCATAGTTCTTGGCCAGACCGTAAACCTTGGAGGGGATGACCGGGGAGAGCAGACGGATGCCATCGCCGTCGACCGGGTAACGAGTGCCGGTGGGCTTGACCTGGTCGCCGGCCAGCGGATGGCCGTCCAGTTCGATGAGGTAGTCCTTGCCGTCCGTTTCGTCCTTCTGCACGAAGGCGTAGCGCGGCGAATCATTCAAAGAAAAACGTGCGAGTCTCATGCCTGTAAGCCTACTCCTTGGCGGTTCCTTCCGCAGAAGCATCCGTCCAAGGAGCAAGCAGACCGGCCTTCAATCGACCAAAACGCACGTTCGCTGGGATTGCTACTTTTCGGTCCAGGTTTTGTCATACAGCGACTGGCCGCTTTGCGTGTGCATGATGACGCGCAATGATGCCTTGCCGCTGGAGGTCTTGCACATCGAGCCCAGCAGATTCGCGGTGGATTGATAGGTGCTGTCCATAGCATCCAGTGAGGAAGCGGCGGTATCGCCTAGCGAGGCATAGCTGTCGTCGAGCACGTACTCGTACACCAAGGTGTCACCGTCGACACGGTAGTTGAAGGTGATGCCGGTGTCTGCAAACGTATCCGCTTCGGATTCAATGGAGTCCTTGAATTCCAAAGAGTCGACGAAATCCTGAATCGAATCGTACAGCCCATAATCGCCGTCGGTTAGATCGTCATGGGTTTCGCCCAACGTGTCGTCCAGCGCATCGTCAAGATTATCTTGAGCTTTGCTCTTATCGCTGCTATCACCGTTGCCCGAAGAGGACTGACTATAGAAGGAATCGGTTTTCGCCTCATCTATAGCCTTGCTGGCATACGAGGCACCGCCGACGATCAGCGCGATGACCAGTATTACCTGTATCACCATGCCCGCCGCACTGATGATGATGCCGGCGATGGCCAAGCCCTTGCCCTTGCCGCCCTGTTTCTTAATCTGGTTGAGGCCCACGATGCTCAGGATCAGACCGAGGAGTGAGACAAGGAACGAGCAGATAAAACCGGCAATAGCCAGGCCGTTGTACTTCTGGTTCGCTTCAGGCGGCACACTGCCGTAAGAACCAGACCATCCCGGTTGGCCGTTCGGTTGGCCGCCTTGCATATACGGGTTATAGGGCGTTTGCGGAGGCACGGCCCCGCCGCCCGGATATACCGGAGCACTGACGCTGCCGTAGACCGGAGGAACCGATCCGCCTGCCGGAGCCGCCCCCGGATAGGGCGAATTGGGTGCTGCCGGTGCGGGCGCGGGCGCAGCGGCAGGAGTCACTGGTGGCAAAGCCTGCGTAGGCGGTACCGGCTGATTGACCGGCGCAAAAGGCTGGGTGGGCTGCTCGGCAGGTGTAAACGCCTGCGTAGGCTGTTCAACAGGAGTGAACGCTTGAGTGGGCTGCTCGCCCGCTGCGATTGCTTGGGTTGGAGCATTGTTGGCGGCGGTTCCCGTTTCCGCCGTCATCGCATTTAACGGCTCAGTCGGATTGGCGTCAGCTTGCTGCCACGGCACCTGGCCGTTCGGATTGACATTCGGATCAGTCATGACATGCACTCCTTCAACTGCATCGCACCCCACTTGCGAGATGCGCCCCTCGTCTTACGCGCCACATTGTGCGTTACAGACAACTGTACTCCTCGTGGCGAGCCTTAAGTACCCCAGGAAATTTGGCTTCCCAAAAAACACAGAAGCCTGAAACCGGCTATTGCCTCAGCAATATTCAGTCGGTTTCAGGCTCAATCGTTAATCCTCTGGCGAAACGACGGTCTACTTCTTCAGCAGCGGTGCGACTTGCTCCTCGTAAGCGGTCAGGGCGGTGTCGATCACGTTGTGCATGTCGTAGTACTTGTACGTGCCCAGGCGACCGCCGAACACGGTGTTCGGCTCGGCCTTGGCCTTGGCCTCGTACTGGGCGTACAGTGCCTTGTCCGCATCCGTGTTGACCGGGTAGTACGGCTCGTCGCCACGCTCGGCGAAACGGCTGTATTCCTCCCACACCACGGTCTTGTTCGGGTTCTGGGCATCGTGGCGCTCCGGGTTGAAGTTCTTGAATTCGATGGCGCGGGTGTAGGGTACGTCCGCGTCGGAGAAGTTCATCACCGGGCAGCCGAAGTGGTCGCCTTCGTCGTAGCGGACCTCCTTGAAGTCGACCGTGCGCCACTTGAGGTCGCCGAGCTCATAGTCGAAGTAACGGTCCACCGGGCCCGTGTACACCACCGGCACGCCCGCGGCCTTGAGCGCGGTCTTGTTGTACGGCTGGGATTCGTCGAAGAAGTCGACGCCGAGCTCCACGGTGATGCGCGGGTCGTCGATCATCTTCTCCATCCACGCGGTGTAGCCGTCGGCGGGCAGGCCCTCCCACGTGTCCTTGAAGTAGCGGTTGTCGTAGTTGAAGCGCACGGGCAGGCGCTTGATGATGGCGGCCGGCAGCTCGGACGGGTCGGTCTGCCACTGCTTGCCGGTGTAGTTCTTGATGAACGCCTCGTACAGCGGGCGGCCGATGAGCTGGATGCCTTTGTCGTTCAGGTTGGCCGGATCGGTGCCGGCCAGCTCGCCCGCCTGCTGTTCAATCAGGGCCTTGGCTTCGGCCGGCGTGTAATGCGCATGGAAGAACTGGTTGATGGTGCCCAGGTTGATGGGCAGCGGGTAGACCTCGCCGTCATGCGTGGCATACACGCGGTGCACGTAGTTCGTGAAGCTCGTGAAGCGGTTCACGTAATCCCAGACGCGCTTGTTGGAGGTGTGGAACAGGTGGGCGCCGTACTTGTGGATCTCCGCGCCGGTCTCCTCGTCCATATACGAGTAGGCGTTGCCGCCGATGTGATCGCGGATATCGATGATGTGCACGCGGGCGCCGGTGTGCTCCACCGCCTGCTGCGCCACCGTCAGGCCAAACAGACCCGCGCCGACGATAACGAGATCGGGATACTCAACAGAATCTGCCATGCTCAGGCAATCCTTCCGGTAATAAGCGTTCAAGCGCAAGGTTCGATTCGTCATTATCCTACCGATGAGACGAGCCATACCAAAATTACGAGCTCAAACTCAATGCTGGATTGTCACATATTTCATTCCACACAGATTTATGGCTCTTCAACGAACTCATCAACGATTTGATCCTCCGTCTCGCCGAGGAACACCTCTATGCCCCATACTGGTCACAACAGATACTCGATGAGCTGAGGAGAAACCTCCAATTACGCATAGGAGAAGAGCGTTCGGCACAACGTGTCAATGCGATGACTGCCGCATTCCCAGAGGCTCTAGTCACTGGTTACGAAAGCCTCATCAAAAATATGACATGCGACGAAAAAGACCGGCACGTACTTGCAGCAGCAGATTATTCACCCGCACAAACCTTGGTCACCTTCAACACGAAAGATTTTCCTGAAACTTCGACACAGCCTCTTCGCATCGAAGTAAAGAGACCCGATGATTTCTTCCTCGATGTATTGGATCTCGATCCAGGAAGAGTGGCAAGAGTTTGTCACACGGCACTGCTGAGCTATAAACGATATCCACGAACGCCTGAAGACTACGCAGACATGCTCCGGAAAAGCGGTGTACCCGAATTTGCGAATTGCCTCTACCCCATTCTCGATGCCTTGAGTCTGAATTGACTTCCACAGGTGTCTTCATCGTCAATAATCAAACATCCTCGAGCAAAAGTACCCCATTAAACGTTGCGCAGCTCGGCTAGGAAACGTGCCATACTGGATACGTCCGCATATACAAAGAGGAAGCACAAGCCTTGCCAAACAACGCCACTCCCCTCATTTCCGTAATCGTGCCGGTATACAACGCCGAAGACTACCTGCGCTACTGCGTGGACTCCATTCTGCAGCAGTCGTATACGAACCTCGAGGTGATTCTGGTGGACGATGGGGCCAAGGATTCCAGCCCGGCCATCTGCGATGAGTATGCGGCGCAGGACAGCCGCGTCACCGTGATCCATCAGGAAAACGGCGGCATCGCCAAGGCCCAGAACACCGGCCTCGATGCCGCGCATGGCGAGTACATCGCGTTCTCCGACAACGACGACATCCTCGACCGCCGCAATATCGAATACCTGCTGCACGCGTTGCAAAACACCGGCGCGGATATGAGCAAGGCACGCTGGCGTCAGTTCGGCGTCTCCCAGCTGGGCGAGGTGTCCAAAGAGGCCGAGACGGGCGCGCAGGCGCCCGGCAAAATCACTGTGTTCGAGCACCCGCTCGTCGCCTACCAGACCGTGTTCTGCAAAAGCCTGCGACTGCTCGGCAGCAAGCTCGGCCGCAACACCGAGGCCCGCTACTTCAACGAGGCGAACTGGTGCCGCCTGTACAAGCGCGAGCTGTGGGACGGCCTGCGGTTCCCCGAGGGCCATTACGCGCAGGATATCCGCATGGCAGGCCCCCTGTACGCCCGCATGGGCAAAGTGGCCGACATCGATTGCGTGCTCTATTACTGGCTTCAGGAGCCCGACTCGGTGACGCACTCGAAGCGAACCGCCGCATTCTGGCATGACAACGTACTTTCCGCAGCCGAGAACTTCCAGTTCACTCTGGAGCAGGGCATCACCCCGTGCCGGAACTACTTCGGTCTGACCGCCAGCGTGCGCGATGAAGGCAAAGGCCTCAAAGCGCTCGGCTCCGAAGAACTACATGACAGCGACTGGCAGAACCATCTCGATGACGTGGCCACCATGCGCGCCCTGATCAGCAAGCTGAGCATCGGCGAACGCCTGAAATGCGCGGTACTTGCCACGATTCGCTCCTGCGAAAATGTCGTATACGATAACCGCATCCACTCGATGAAGTAGAAAAGTCACTGAGCCCAGCAAACCCTCGCCTTCAGTGGGCTAGAGCGGGCTGCCTTCCATTCCTATTGTCAACTACGACTAGTCCCAACAGGAATACCGGCAATATCGGGAGCGCATAACGGCCTTGGATTCCCTCAAAGACCTCAAACCTACTCATAGACGCCAGGTCATTCCAGGTAAGCCCCACGAAGAGCACAAACGCTGCTATCTCAGCAGCCGCTATTACGAGACTTAAGACCAGGAATCGATGTCTTCCTGCCCATGAGGCCAGTGTCACCTGGCCCGTCCAGTGCTGCTTCACCGTATAGGCCACTGCCACCAACCAGACCAACCCCAAAACGGCCGCCATTGCAACATACCAAGTCGGCAGATAAGCAAAAGTCCCGAGGAACAGCATGGAATGCACTATTTTGCCAATAGTGAGTATCGGATGAGACAATGCAACACTCACATTATGTGATACGTCCACCTGCGCCAACGAGCTACCGAACAGTACGCTCCACGGAAGATACAGCGCTCCTGTCAGAACCGCCGCAATCCCCACAAATTCTAGCTTGCGGCGCACGGTCATCACCGCAGAAGGTAGGAACAGCACAGCAACCGCCACAAACGCATAGGGAAGTTTTTCACACGCCAAGGCCCACGCCAGCACCCCAAAAACCGCAGTGTGCGGAAGAGAAATCAAATGTTTGCCCTCAGCAGCCGCCGCAATAGCCGCCACCATGCAAGCCGAAAGTGCCACAATCATGCCATCAATCATCAGGCTCGATGCCACAAACGCCACCGGTGGAATAACTAATAACAACGCCATCAGCGATTTCCAACGCGGTAACAGCGCAATGGCAAAGCACCCCATAATCGCATACAGAATGCTGTTGGATATTCGTGCCGCCTGCCACTGCGCGTACGGTGGCAAATTCACCAGCATGGCGATTTTCAGGCCAATGGCTTGGGGCAAGTAATCAAGCGGAAAATACGCGTTAGAGCGATTGGTGTGTGTCCCATCCGGCACAACGATGTGATCAGCCATCACATCATCAGCACTTTGCTGCGTTTCCCGCGACGAGTCGCCCTGCGTCGCCCTACTGATTGACTCAACAATCGGAACGTTCGCGAATCCTGGAATCGTCAGCAAACGCGAATCACCCTCAATGGACTGTTGCTTGACGGTGTTGCCGTGCGCATCCTTTCCCTTTGCAACAGGATTCAACGATTGTCCTGTGGCCAATGCGTACGTGGACAACGAATGCATATCAGGATCTGGAATAGTAAGAGGGCCAACCTGGACGATGAACATACAGGCCTGCAGCGCGAACAACACCAGGAAGATAAAATATTGCACGCAGTCCCCTTCAAGACATGTGCCACATGCTTCATAACGCCCTACCTTCCGGTCATTCGTCCACAGTCTACCGCACACGCACACCGCAAGGGCCTACCAATACCTGGTCAATCCCAACATAATTCGCCACAGCACATTTAGGGATGACTTTATCTTGGGCTTCTTATTACAATGCTCAAGTACGTTGTTTATAGAAATGAGCGAGCAGAGTGGACGACATCCAAAACGACCAGGAACCTTCAGCGCAAGAGTCTGGCACGGATATGGAAAAAACCGAAGTCCCAGCTGTTCCCTCAAAACAGAATGACGATCAGCAGAGCAACAAATTGCCGCTGCCTTTCGCGTTGAACTTTAGCATATTGATGGCTTCAAAGCCCATGGTCATGCTGGCCAAAGCCATATCTTTCTTGCGCACACTATTGAAGAAGCGCCCCCGCTGCCCCTACACGTTGTACGTAGTGGTCATGGTAATGGTTGACGCCGCAGCAGTGCTGTTCATCCAATGGAGCATGTACGAGGAACCCACATATGCCGATCCGGATGCAGTAGATGACACCACCAAAATGTTCAATAGCGCGGCTGGGCAGCTGACGAAATTCGTTGCCCAGATGTGGATGGAACACAACTACGTCTGGCTGCTCAACTTCCTAGTACTAGGCATGGTATACCTCGTACTGATATTTGTCTTGAACCGGTTCTGGGTGGCAACAGCGGTATTTGCCATCATCACGTCAACCTACGCTGTGGCGAATAGCATTAAGGTCGATCTGCGCAACGAACCCATCATTCCTTCTGATTTGGGATTCCTCTCCAGCGGCAACGGTGGGGAAATCACATCATTCATCCCTAAAGACAGCCAGCCACTGGTCGACGGCACCATTACCATGCTTATCTGGCTGACTATTATCTGCTTGGCATTGCAGCTTATCGATGGCCGCCGCTGCGTGATTCCATTTCACTGGTGGCGTCCATTCCGCAATACCAAGACCATCATCGGCAATTGCACACGCATCATTGCCGCGGTACTCAGCGTTACTCTGCTCTGGTCGTTCACTTGGAATCTGGGAGTCAACGGCTCATGGTCTTACAAGTGGGCAAAGAGTCTAGGCGATGATCCCCTGCTATGGAGCACGGTTGTCGACGCCACCTATAACGGCCCAACCATGGACTTTCTGCGGCTGGCACACGCAAAAACCATGGATAAGCCCAAGGATTACAACAAAGAGACCATGGAGGCTTTGGCTAAACGTTATAAGGAAAGCGCCCAAGCCACTAACGAGACACGTGCCAATAACCTCACCGACAGTACCGTAGTCATGATTCTTTCGGAATCATTCTCCGACCCAACTCGCGCGCCGGGAGTTGAACTCACTGAAGATCCAATGCCGAATATTCACGCCCTTGAAGGCACTACCACTTCAGGCCTGATGCTCTCGCCGGGCATCGGTGGAGGCACAGCCAATATCGAACATCAGGCATTAACAGGCCTTAGCCTGGCGTTGTTCGACAATTCCATGCAATCGCCTTATCAGGAGCTTGTCCCGCACCAGAAAACGCCTTATACGTTCAACCAAATATGGAATGATGCTTACGGCAAGAATGGTTCCGTGGCGTTCCACCCATACTTCAAGAACATGTATCTGCGCGATAGCAACTACAAGAAATTTGGTTTCAGCAAGTTGTATTCGCTTGATAGCAAACCTCCCATCACACATCAAGATCACATCGATAGTTCTCCCTATGTGAGCGATGCCGCCTCGTACCAGAACGTTCTTGATTCAATCAACAGCAATGATCACACCCAGTTCATTCAGCTGGTTACCATGCAGAATCATGCGCCCTACAATGATTTCTACGCGGACAACCAGTTCAAAGAAGCCGATGTTTCCCAATTCTCCGACGAAGAGAAACAGTCTATCGATAATTACGCCAAGGGCATCAGCCTCACCGATCAGGAGACTGCGGACTTTTTGAACCAGCTCAATGCAGTTGATAAGCCAGTCACCGTTATCTTCTACGGCGATCATCTGCCCGGCATCTACAGCACCGCGACCAAAGACAAGAACAATACTCTTGTCATGCATGAGACCGATTACTTTATATGGTCAAATCAGGCGTCCGCGTCTGCCGGTGTCAAACTCGACCCGCAGACCGCCGGCTATGTCTCATCGAACTCTTTCATGGCTTTGGCTGCTAAACATATGAATGCCAAGGTGTCACCTTATCTGGAAATGCTGACGCAGGTGCAAGCGCAGATTCCGGCAATCAGCCGACTGATCAGCTCCAACGATTCCTGGGGCGATGGCAGCACCGCCTATCTGGATGCTGAAGGGAACCGCATCAAGCGTAAGGATCTCTCCAAGGAAGCCAATCAACTACTAAATGATTACCGTCTCGTGCAATACGATATGAGTAAGGGCAAGGGCTACCTTAACGACGATGGATTCTTTGCAGTTAAGTAAGCAAAAGGGGCATCAGACGGTTGTCCAATGCCCCACGAATCGCTTACTTCTCTCGAACCCAATAGTTGCCTGATGTACGAGACAGGTTTGGATTGTAATACGGATCGTTATCTACGATTTCGGCATACTTCTTACGGAATTTCGCAGATTCCCGATCTAGTCGAGCCTTCTTTTTCTTGCTTTCAATATCGTATCCACGCGTGACGGACTCGTAGTGGTATAGCTCCACCTCATGCGCCCACACGATGTCACGTCCAAGCTGTTCGTGAATCCGAATGCACAAGTCGACATCGTTATATGCAACCGCCAAAGCCTCATCAAAGCCATGTACCGCACGGAAGTCATCAGCTTTCACCATGCAGCATGCTGCCGTGACGGCAGAGTAATTGACATTCTCGATGAGTCGGCCAAAGTAGCCAAAATCTCCACGGGGGAAGCCAACCTGAATATGCCCAGCAGCCCCGCCGAGGCCGAGCACGATACCTGCATGCTGAATGGTCTCAGTGGGATAGTACAGCTTTGCTCCCACGACGCCGATTCGATCCAGCTGCGCGAACGACACCATTCTGGTCATCCAAGATGGGCTGATGACTTCAGTATCGTCGTTGAGGAACAGCAAGTAACGACCGGAAGCTTTTTGAGCAGCTATATTGTTAATCCGCGAGAAGTTGAACGGAATGTCAATCTCTTCCACACGGAAACGATCACCAAGCTTCTTGGCAAAACGCTGATACAAATCCTGCATATGCGGGTTGTCGCTGCCGTTATCAGCAATGATGATCTCATAATTGGGGTAGTCCGTCTTGTCAATAATTGAGCTGACACAACGTTCGATATTGTCGTACCCGTTCTTCGTCGGGATGATTACCGACACCAGCTCGTCGCCGGAGACATCGTAATGCACGTTATAAATGCCATTCGGACCGGCGGAAACCACTTCAGCCTGAATACCGCGTCTGTCAACCGCCGACTGCAATGCGCGCAAACCAGCGTCGGATGTGTAGCTCTTGGCACCGCCGCTAGACGCGGTAGAAGTTGCCAAAGTGCGCCAATGATAGAGCACCTTCGCGATGTGCTGGATGTGATCAGGAGTGGTTTTTTCTACGAAGCGAAGCACCAGATCATAGTCCTGCGAGCCCTCATAGCCGACCCGGAAACCACCGATTTCATCTACGATGCTCTTTCGATACACACCGAAATGACTGATGTAGTTAGTACTCATCAGCAAATCGGGAGAATAGTTCGGCTTGAAATGCGGGTCGAAGCGGTTCCCCTCTTCGTCCTCTTTGTCTTCGTCACTGTAGATAAGATCCGTGTCCGGATGCTCATTGAGGGTCTTCACTACCTCAAACAGTGCCTGGGGAGCCAGTTCATCGTCATTGTCAAGCAGACCGACGAACTCTCCTGAGGCCTCTTCCAAAGCCGAATTCGTTGCTCTGGAAATGTGCCCGTTTTCAGGGCGGAACACCACTTTGATGCGAGAATCCTGCTGTGCATACCGTTCAAGCAGCGGACGCACATGCGGCTCGGACGAATGATCATCAGCCAGGCACAACTCCCAGTTGAGGTATGACTGGTTACGAACCGAATCCACACACTTTTCCAGCCACTTCGGCTCCACGTTATATACCGGCACCAGCAGTGAAATCAACGGCTGATATGCAAACAAGGAAATCTCATTGCGCACTGCCGTCTCGTCGTAGCGCTCTGTTCGACGAATGAGGTTATGGTACACGTGCTTCTGCCAACGAGGGCCCCAATACTTATCCAGCAGACGCCTCGTGGTACGACGCGGATGTCCCAGTAGTGCAACCTTGCGCAGGAAGTTCAACAATCCCGCAAGAACAGGCGACGACTGAACCGGGATGACGACTTCCTGACTATCTGTGGAGGTCCTCATACGCAGACGCAGCTTGTCGTTCGCCAATTGCTTGCGTCCACCCGGCACCGATATTTCTGCACGGAAGCCAAGAATAGAATCTGGGGGAACCGTAGTTATTGCATTCACGTCAGGACGACCGTAACGGCTCAGGCTGCGCAAACTCGCCACAGGAGATTCCGCCAAAGAGATATCAACCTGTTCACCACCGTGTATATCGGCAGCCCATCCGTTGACGAGCACAGTGGATCCATCTTGCTTAGCATCCACTTGATCAAGGTTGTATACAATGCCCCGCTGTTCCTCGGAAGCAGGCGGGAAGCATGCAGCCGCAAACGGATCAACGATCTCGCGATGCATCTTCAGATATTCTGCAACGTCATCCTTATTGATTGACAAGTGAGTACGCTTGCAATCCGCGAAAACCGAATACGGCTCCCAAAGCACAGTATGACCGGACTGCTGATACATGCGAGCGCAATAGTCAATACCGCGCAGTCCCTCTGCCAGGCGCGTATTGAGTCCGCCTATTTCCACGAATTCCTTGCGACGCACCAGCATGCAATCTTCCGTGGCCGCGAACATGTCACGAGGAAGCAGATCTCTGAAGTAGTAACCGATTCCTTCATCCCAGGAACCGCGCATTTCAAAAGGCTCACCTTGCTTCAACGCCCGAAGAGTGACGCCCACATTGAGCACACGCTTCTTGGTATCAAGCACCTTACCGCCCACAACGCCAACAGAAGAGGGACGCGCATAATTCACCATTTCGCGTAGCCATGTGCCATCGGTCGGCTTCATGCCGTTCAACAGCACAATCACATCTTCAGAACGACGTTTTGCCACATCATTGACGGAATCTGCTGCAGCAGCAATCACAGTGAACGACGGATAATCCGTCATCTCTCGTAGCTGCTTCACTTGCGCATCAGCCAGAGAAGAAGCAACCACCGCAACTGTCGGAGTGTAATCGGCATAGTCAATCTTATACGTACCGAGATTGTCGAGCATTCGCACGTCACCGGCTATTCCTCGACGCTCCAAGGCCGCTTCGATCGCCTTGCGACCAGCCTCATAGGCATACATCTTGCTTCGGGGGTCTCCGGCCACGGAGCTTGCAAGGGTGCGCCAGTGGTACAGCATCTGCGGAATATGATGAACGTGATGTGCCTGCTCGGTGGCACGCAGCACGAAGTCATAATCCTGGCTGCCGTCGTATTCGCTGCGCAATGCGCCAACCTTGTCCAACAGCGCACGGCTCACTACGACGAAATGAGTGATGTAGTTATGACCGAGCAATAGGTTTGGCGAATAATTCGGCTTGAAGAACGGGTCAAAGCGCTTGCCCTGCTCGTTAATCTTGTCTTCATCGGAATACACGAAATCCGTATCGGGCTGGTCATTCAACGCTCGGACGACTTCAAACAACGCCTGCGGTGCCAGTTCATCGTCATTGTCCATAAAGCCGACGTAATCACCAGTAGCGAGTTCTATGGCAGAATTCGTCGCCGCCGCAATACGTCCGTTGCTGTCACGAAAGACAATCTTGATACGGGAATCGCTCGCGGCAAGCTCTTCCAGCAGCGGCTTGACGTGCGCAGAAGGCGAATGGTCATCAGCCAGGCACAATTCCCAGTTGGTGTACCACTGGTTTTGCATGGATTCAACGCATTTGCGCAGCCAGACCTCGTCCACGTTGTACACAGGTGTCACCACAGAGATGAGCGGAGTCTTGGAAAATGCGGCAATGACGGGCTCAGCTTCCTGCTGAGTCATCGTTTCATGACGCTGAATCCAGGAATCGTAAAAATCCGTCTCACCAACAACACGACGCCTTACCGCGTCTCGCAAATCCTTCATCGCCTCGCGATTGCCGAGGTGCGCGGCATAAAACATGAGCCTGTGCACGCGGGTGCTGATGTATTGCATGCGGAATCGACTCATCAAACGCTGAACATTGATGTGCCTTGTCATGGTCGTGCCAGGCGCCTGACACATCAAGTCGAAATTCTGCACTCCCTGAGGAATAACAATCGTGAAGCCTGCTTGATCGCTGGGATCCAATCCATACGTCTTTTCCAGATCAACACGAGTATTCCGCGATACCGTCATACCCGTGCCGGCTACAGCCAGTGGTAGGGCGGTCTGCCTCATCTTGTCAACCGCCCAGCCGGTCACTATAGTCCGAGACTGTTCCCCAACCTTGACGTTCTCTACTTTTTCGACTGTTACCTGATATGTACGATCATTCAACAGCGTCAGCATGCTTGTTCTGTCCTTATCATCTCAGCAGACGAATTAATCGACTGTCGCTTGCACCGTATTGTCCGGGTTCACCACTGACATCACTTCCGCGGCGGATCCCTTGATGTGGAATCTGCAGGCATTCTCTGCCAACTGCAAACGCTCAGAGTCCGTCTGCAGAGCAATACAGATGCGGAAATCGCCAAATGCGAGCACATTCTTCACCGCAAATTCAGCCGTATGCTTACCGGCTGAAATCTTATCGTCCTCGGAGCCAAACGGCATGGAAAGCACGGGAACATTGCGGCCATCAAACACATCGATGAACAGCTGGTTTGCAGGAACCGGACGATCGCATTCGAAGTCAACATTCATGGTGAAGTCCTCGCGCGTATCCAGGAATTTCTGCGTCTCGCCATCGACGGCAACGTTTACGGCATTCACGGTCACGGCATTGCGAATAGCCGCTTCCTTTTGCCGTGCCTCCACTACTTCGCGCGGGGGAAGGAACGAATCCGAGTAAGCATCGGCAATCTCGTCAGGGTCGCCGATCTTCGCAATATAGCCGTCCTGAATGAGCATTGCCCGATCGCAATACCTGCGCACATCCGGCATGGAGTGGGTGACCAGAATAACCGTCTTCTTGTTGCGCTTCGCCTCAAAGAAATAGTTCTGGCACTTCTTCTGGAAAGCTTCATCGCCCACGGCAAGCACCTCATCAAGAACGAGGATGTCGCCCTGCGATTTAATTGCCACAGAGAATGCCAGACGCACTTGCATACCGCTGGAGTAGTTCTTCAGCTTCTGTTCCATGAAGTCGCCGAGTTCGGCGAACTCCACGATGTCGTCATACATGGCATCAATCTCGTCGTTGGAGAAACCAAGCATGGCACCATTGAGATATACGTTCTCGCGGCCAGTCAGTTCAGGATTGAATCCAACACCTAACTCAATAAAGGGCACGAGTTTGCCGTCCACCTCGATTGTGCCTGTATTCGGCGTGTAAATCTGGGAAATCAGTTTCAGCAGAGTGGATTTACCAGAGCCGTTCTTACCGACAATGCCGAAAAACTCACCTTGTTTGATATCAAAGGTGATGTCTTTCAGCACTTCCTGCGTACGGTACCCGCGAATGCCACGGAGCCAATTGAACAGCATGTTCTTCAGGCTGCCAGCACGTTCAACCGGAAGTTTGAAGTTCTTGGATACGTGCTCCACCTTGAGCGCCACCGGTCGGTCAGCGTTTTTCTGTTCCATCGCTTTGTCCATCTTGTTCATCGTCACACCAACTCCGCGAAGTACTGGGATTTAACGGTGAAATACTTCAAACCACCCAAGAAGATCAGTACAGAAAGAATAATCGGCCAGCACTGCAGGAATGGGTTATCCACCCACTGCCAAATGGTCTGATTTGCAGGGCTAATCATCACATGACGCGCATCCTGAACGATTTGCGCCACCGGGTTGAGAATCAGATCGAGCCGGGCAAATATCGGACCATATTCGCCCGCCTTTGAAGTGATAAGGGAAATAGGGTAGATAATAGGCGTGGCATAGAATCCAGCCTGCATTACCACTTCCCAGATGGGGTTCAAGTCACGCAGATTGACATACACGGCACTGAGGAAGAAAGCGATTCCCAACGACAGCATATACAGCTCAAGCACCAGAGGAACCATCAGCAACCACGACCAGGTAAGACTGACGCCGTTAATCAGAGCAAATACCACCACCACAACAAAGTTGATGCCGAAGTTAATCATGGCGCTCATGGATGAGGCAATGACAATCACATACTTCGAGAAGTGAATCTTGCGCAGCAGATCACCATGCCCCACAATCGACATCATGCCGCCGGTAGTGGTTTCGTTGAAGAAATTCCACATGATGATGCCCAGCAAAAGCGCCACGGAGAAGTGAGGCACATCAGCACCGAACTTCAGGAACCGGACGAACACGAGATACATGATGGTGAACAGCATCAGTGGCTTGAGCACAGACCAGATGTATCCCAAGAAGGACTGCTGGTAGCGAAGTTTGAAGTCGGTGCTAACCATCGCCTTCAGTAATAGGCGGTTCTTCCTGGTGAAGATTTCCGTGATGTTCAAAATTGCTCCTCAAATACAACAAACCCGCATATTTTATCAGCGCGGACTAACAATCTATGCGGGTTTTCAGTGAAGGTCTATCGATCCATCGGTTTGACGATGAACTTATTATCCGCCACATCCTTCAGATGCTTGCCATACGGGCTCTTGCCATACTTCACAGCGGCCTCCATCAGCTCATCACGAGTAATCCAACCGTTCTCAAAAGCGATTTCTTCGGCAACGGCGATCGGCAGGCCCTGAGCACGCTGCACGGTGCGCACGAATTCGCCTGCCTCATACAGGGAGTCCATGGTGCCGGTATCCAGCCAGGCATAGCCGCGGCCAAGCGTCTGCACGTTGAGGGTGCCGTCTTCCAGATACATCTTGTTCAGATCGGTAATCTCCAGCTCGTCACGGGGGGACGGCTTGACCTGCTTGGCGAACTCGGTGACGCGTTCGTCGTAGAAGTACAGGCCGGTCACCGCATAGTTGCTGGCCGGGTGCTCCGGCTTCTCAACGATAGAGATGGCCTTCTTGTTCTCATCGAATTCGACCACGCCGTATCGCTCAGGATCGTCGACGTAGTAGCCGAACACTGTGGCACCATGTTCCACTGTGGCGGCCTTGCGCAGTGTCCTGCCCAAACCGTTGCCGTAGAAGATGTTGTCGCCGAGCACCAGCGCGCACGGCTCACCATCGATGAACTCCTCGCCGAGGATGAATGCCTGGGCCAGGCCATCCGGGGAAGGCTGCACCTTGTAAGAGAAGCTCACGCCATACTGGGAGCCGTCTCCCAACAAACGCTCGAAGTTCGGCAGATCCTTCGGCGTGGAGATGATCAGAATGTCACGGATGCCCGCCATCATCAGCACGCTCAACGGGTAGTAGATCATCGGCTTGTCATACACGGGAAGCAGCTGCTTCGAGGTCACCGTGGTCAGAGGGTACAGTCTCGTGCCCGAACCTCCAGCGAGAATAATGCCTTTCATGAAAAACCTGCTTTCCACAACGTTTTACTCATTATTCGTCTACAAACATATTCAGCTTAGCTAACTCTTATTCAAAATGAAAACCGCACAGAGAGCCTGCGCGGTTTTATCACTTGAAGTCAACTGTTATGAACAGCTATCAGCCGAGTTCCTTCTGCACGTAGGTCTTGAGGGTCTCTTCCCAGTCGGCGGGCACGTATCCGGCTTCACCGATCTTGGCAAGATCCAGTGCGGAGTTGACCGGACGCGGAGATACCGGGTTGGTCGCGTTCGCGAAGTACTCGGCGGTGCTGATGGGCTTGACCTTGCTGCCGTTGCCGTTCGTCAGGTCGAACACCTCGGCCGCGATATCAGCCCAGGACTTCACTGCGCCGGAACCGGTCAAGTTGTAGGTGCCGTAGGGGGCGTGGCTGTCGAGCAGGTGGAAAATCGCCTCGGCCATGTCCTTAGTGAAGGTCAGGCGACCGTACTGGTCATCCACCACGGTGACCTGTTCCAGCTTGTCGGCCGGGTCGGCGACCTTGTTGGACAGCATCATCATGGTCTTCACGAAGTTGTGCCCCTCGCCGATCACCCAGCTGGAACGCAGGATGTAATGCTCGGGTGCGTTGGCCACGGCGATGTCGCCAGCGGCCTTGGTCTGGCCGTACACACCGAGCGGGGCGAACGCCTCCGTCTCCGTGTGTTCCTTGGCGGTGCCGTCGAACACATAATCCGAACTCACGTGCACGAGGGTGATGTGGTGGTCCTTGGCCACCTTGGCCAGCAGAGCCGGACCCTGGGCATTCGCCTTCCACGCGATCGGACGGCCTTCGGCGGTCTCGGCCTTGTCGACGGCCGTGTAGGCACCGGCATTGATGATCGTGCCGTACAGGCTCCAATCGTATGCCTCGTATGCCTTCGGGTCGGAGAAGTCGAACTCGTCGATGTCCGTGTACTCGAAGTCCTCCAGACCATGCGCTTCCGCGTAGGCGCGAATCGCGTGGCCCAGCTGGCCGTTGCAGCCCGTCACCAGGGTGCGCTTGGGAGCCATGGGCTTGGCGTCCTTGAGCATCGGGTGGTGCAGATCGGCCTCGGAGCGCTCGGACTCCTCCAGCGGAATCGGCCACTGGATGTTCAGTTCCGGATCCGCAAGGTTCACGAACGTGTAGGTCTTCTTCTGTTCGAGCGACCAGTGCGCGTTCACCAGATACGTGTACACCGTGCCGTCCTGCAGTGCCTGGAAGCTGTTGCCCACGCCGCGAGGCACGTAGATTGCCTTGGACGGATCCAAACGGGTCGTGTACACCTGGCCGAAGCTCTCGCCCGGGCGCAGGTCAACCCATGCGCCGAAGATCTCGCCGGCAGCGATGCTGATGTACTTGTCCCACGGCTCCGCGTGGATGCCACGGGTGACGCCCTTGGTCGCGTTGTAGCTGATGTTGTTCTGCACCGGGCCGAAGTCCGGCAGACCCAGGCCCATCATCTTGGCGCGCTGCCAGTTTTCCTTGAACCAGCCACGGTTGTCGCCATGCACCGGCAGGTCGAACACCAGAAGGCCCGGGATGTTCGTCTTCTCGACCTTCAGTTCCTTCTCGAATTCAAATGCCATGACCGGATCACTGCCCCTGCTGCTTGTACCTGGCCTCGGTGGCGGCCTTGGCCGGCTCCCACCAGGCGCGGTTGTCCGTGTACCACTTGATGGTCTGCTCCAGGCCCTTCTGGAAATCCGTGTGCGTCGGCTTCCAACCAAGCTCGGTCCGCAGCTTGGTGGAATCGATCGCGTAGCGACGGTCATGTCCGGGACGGTCCTTCACCCAGTCGAACGCGTCCGGATCCTGGCCCATCACGGTCAGGATGTCGCGCAGCACCGTGATGTTGTTGCGTTCCCCGTCCGCGCCGATCAGATACGTCTCGCCCAGACGGCCCTTGGTCAGGATGGTCCACACGCCCGTGGAGTGGTCGTCCGTATGGATCCAGTCGCGCACGTTCTCGCCGTTGCCGTACAGCTTCGGGCGAAGACCCTCGAGGACGTTCGTGATCTGGCGCGGGATGAACTTCTCCACATGCTGGAAGGGGCCGTAGTTGTTCGAGCAGTTGCTGATCGTGGCGCGGATGCCGAACGTGCGGTGCCACGCGCGCACCAGCAGGTCCGAGCTCGCCTTCGTCGAGCTGTACGGGCTGGACGGATGGTACGGGGTCCGCTCCGTGAACTTGGCCGGATCGTCCAAAGCCAGGTCGCCGTACACCTCGTCCGTGCTCACGTGGTGGTAGCGCACGTCGTACTTGCGGGCCGCCTCCAAGAGGCGGAACGTGCCCTCCACGTTCGTCTTCAAAAACGGCTCCGGGTCCGCGATCGAGTTGTCGTTGTGCGACTCGGCCGCGTAATGCACGATCGCGTCATGGCCCGGAACGATCCTGTCGAGCAGCTCGGCGTCGCAGATGTTGCCGTGCACGAACTCCACACGGTCGCCCAGGATGCCCCTGATGTTCTCCAGGTTGCCCGCATACGTCAACGCGTCCAAAACCGTGACATGCACGTCCGGATGGTTGTTGTACACGTAATGGACGAAATTCGAACCGATGAAACCACAGCCACCGGTCACAATGATGTTATGGGGAGTAAACAGTTCTTCAGCCATAATCTACAGCATACCGTCAGGCATACCGAGACGGCGAGAAAAGACATTGTTACTGGTGTTGAACAATCCGATATGGGGTTCGCCCATCAATCGTTTCGCCAATGCGCTCGAACGAATACCCATTGAACTGCATCGCATCCAGTTTCTGCGGAGAAAGCACATTGCTCACACCTAGCTTGCGTAATTGCTCCGGCGTGACATGCACGGTAAACGAATCAGGCGCGACTAATGTGAACACATCGGCCGACTCCTGTTCCACGACGTTCACAGAAACAAATGCATACCGATTGTAGATTTCTTCCCATTGTCCATTGGGATCAAGCTTCTTCCATGTGGCAAGATCAGGAGTGACTTCCAACGCATTCAATGTGTGTATTCCATTTGCCACTGCAAGATTCGCCAGCTGAGAGCCGAATGCGTCATCTATTGCCCACATTCCTGGATTCTCAGATTGCAGCGACTGCACTTGTTGTATCAGCGGCTGCTTAGTCACGGGCGCACTCCCATACTGCACAGGATTCACAGACAAACCTGATACCAACAGCCCAACGGACACAATTGGCGCCACAACTGTGCGAGCAATTACGCCGTTATTCAGAACAGCGAAACTGAGCAAACCCGCTATGGCAAAACACACCACGACCAGCAGCCGCCCAATGTACGAGAGATACATCGCATGATTAGCCCATGCCAATATCGCGGCAAACACAAAAGTCACCAGTAATGACTGCTTCCAAGAAAGTTCGCCATCGATAATGGCCGCCGCACGCACCAACACTGCGATATTCGCAACGCCCAAAACCACCACGCATCGGCCGCTAGTCACAGAAGTCAGCATCATTATCTTAGAAAGCCAAAGCGGCATACCCACGCAGGCAAATATTGAGAACAACGCTATGACTGTAATAAGCCAGGCACTAAGCACATCCACTTTTTTGCGCTTTATCATGCCGAATACGGCAAGAATTATTCCGAGCGGGAATAGATCTACGAAACGTGATGCCTCAACCATATTTGTTGTTACAGAGTCAACGGCATAATCCTTGAACGGGAAAAAGAGAGTGCCCACGGATGATATCAGCGACAGAGGGGGCAGCCCTCCTCCGATGGATTGCCTTGCGCCCGGATATGCCGTGTGCAGCATGGATTGAATCGTGCCCCACGAAGTCACCACTGCAGAGCCAAGAATCACACAGAATAAGGCAATTTCGCCCACAAAAATCAGGGCGTCTTTCCGTGAAATTCGAATATGTCCCCAATGCCGTATGACAATACAAAGAATCAGCACCGCAAGAAGATAACCCAGAGAGATTTGCCATGCGGGATACAAGGTCAGTGCAAACATCCCGGCGCATATCAGAATCACTGCGGCATATGCGGCCCTATGGCCAGACTCGGTATCGCCAAGATATCGATCAAAGCACACGATGGACACGAATATTGCGATAAGCATCTCAGGCAGTGCGTTGACTGCGAACCACCATTGCACCAACGGGGCACATGCAATGAGGATTGCACCAACGAACGCTACACCCTTGTGTTTCTCCTGCCGGCGATCATTGCTGATGCAGAGGAAGAACTCATATGCGGCCAAGAAAAGTACCACTAGGCGCGCAGACCAATAAAAAGCAAGTCCTCGGCTACTGCCGAAGAGGATATACCCCCAATGGAACGGCCTAAACAACTCGGCAAGAGCCAGCACAGGTGCATCCTTGACGATGAACATGTCCGCCGGTTTATTGCCAAACAAATCATTAAAGTAGCTATACCCGGAGTAGCTTTGCGAAAAAGCCAGAGGAGTGCCCACCACATATTCGTCGGTTCGTATTATGCGAGGGGTTCCCCATACCACGTCCGTAGACATGTCATGTCCCAGCCAGTAATTCCACATGCCTATGGATGAGCCGCTAATATTCAACAGCACGCAAGCCGCTATGACACTTGCTCCGAGTATGAAGCGATGGCGGTGCATCCACATACCCACCGGCTTCACGCCAAAAGCAATCATGGCGCCAATCGTCAGCAGAGGCATCAATATCAGCAGGAACCGGATGCACAGCACCGGAACAGACTCCGTTGAAGCAACAGGAGCCAGCCGAAACAGACGTTCGCGAATGCTTGGATACGCCGACATAACCATGCTTGACGCCACTGCTGCGCATATGAATACCGCTATCAGGCGGATAAGAAAACCTCGGGCAGCAAGAGGTGATGGTTTAGAGTAACGCGTCCCTTGCAGTCGCTTTGTTGCCAAAATACTTCCTTAAGTGTCGTACACGGGTACTGGCCGACAAGTATAGTAACCACCATGTTCGAGAATAATCAGTCTTCCGTCGCGGTGCTTCTTCCTTGTTTTAACGAGGAGGTCACAATCGGCAAGGTGGTGCGCGACTTCAAGGCCGCGCTGCCGGATGCTACGGTCTACGTGTACGACAACAACTCCACCGACCGCACCGCCGAGATCGCCGCAGCCGAGGGCGCCATCGTTCGCCGCGAGCCCCGCCAGGGCAAGGGCAACGTGATCCGGGCCATGTTCGAGGACATCGACGCGGACGTGTACGTGATGGCCGACGGCGACGACACCTACCCGGCCGACGCCGCGCCCGCCATGGTGACCAAGGTGCTCGAAGGCTACGACATGGTGATTGGAGACCGCCTCTCATCCACTTATTTCCAAGAGAACAAGCGTCCGTTCCACAATTTCGGCAACCGTTTGGTGCGCGGCTCCATCAACGGGCTGTTCGGAGCACATGTCACCGATATCATGACCGGGTACCGCGCATTTAACTTTACCTTCGTCAAGACCTATCCCGTGCTCTCGCGAGGCTTCGAGGTTGAGACGGAGATGACCATCCACTCGCTGAACAACAACCTGCGACTCTACGAGATGCCAATCCAGTACCGCGACCGCCCCGAAGGCTCAGTGTCCAAGCTGGACACCGTAGGCGACGGCATCAAGGTGATGAGCACCATCTTCCGCATGATTCGCGAATACAAGCCCCTCCCCTTCTTCGGCGGATTGGGCCTAATCATCGGCATCGTCGGCATTGTGCTCTGCGGCACCGTCACCTTCGAATTCGCCAAGACCGGCGTGGTCACCCACTTCCCCACGCTGATCGGCGCGGTGATGCTGGTCATCGCTGGTCTTCTGCTCATCATCGCCGGCATTATCCTGGATGTCATGGCCAAGAATGACCGCAAAACCTTCGTCATTGACACCAACAAAATCGCATACAACAAGAGGCACTGACAGCGACGCACTAAAAGATGGGGGCGCAACCGTGAGTCGCACCCCCATCTTTTAGTGTCAGCCCAAACCGCAAAATATGAAGGTAGGTAAATCATTTACCTGGTATCTGCCATGCTTTCTTGAACGTCAACAATGACACCCCCACTCATCTTCAGCTGGTTCGACCACACACTCAATACGCGCACCAACCCCAAGCGCATAATCAGTATCCGTCCACATACGACAAGCCGATTGAATCGATATACCGTTTTTCCTCCCGTACCATTAAGCATCCTTTCGGAGTCCCTCATTATCCTTTTCCAGCCACAGGTACCACAAATCTCTCATACCTTGGATAAGCAAATATGTTAGAGGCTTCTGCTGTTTTCGTGGGTTAGGTTCTTGGTTGGGGTAGGCGTATGTCGAGTCCGCCGCAGCGGAGCATGACGAGGGCGATGAGGTTGTCGACGTGGTGGAAGCCATAGGCCATGCGGATGGTGACCTTGATCCTGTTGTCGGACGCCTCGAGCCTGGAGTTGGAGGATCCAAGCCGGATGGTTCTGATGATGTCGGGCCGTCGTCTCCTGATTTTCCGGGCGGGTTCGGCAGTGTTTTCCCGCCTTACCCGTAGCCTCCGCAAGAAAACGCAGTTGCTTAACGCGCGTCCAGTGCCGCCAATATCCCGCTGGGAAAGCATTGAAGTAGGTGCATAGCGAGATATGCGTGTTCGGTTCCAATGTGATGACGGTACGTGCATCGACAGTGAAGCCGTGCGGATCATCGGCCAGTGGCCTATTTCCATGAGCTACGAGATTACTGAAAATCCGAACGGCTTACAGCATTCAGATTGACGCTCATCATGCTGTCGCGTTCATCGAACACGTTCGCATCAAAATGGGAAGGATGCCAGTTCACTGCATACAAGGGCAATGTCAAATCAGTGTCTTTAACGGGGTAAACGACCCTGTTCACCGTTTCCCATTGAGCCTTGTGATCAACTGCAGTCTGTGCCATACATGCCAGTATATAAATGAGACACAAACAAGAATGGCCACCTGCACAATGCGCGGCAGATGGCCATTCTTGTTTGGCATTACTTCACTGTGAAGAAGTTGGTGTCGTTCAGATATCCCTTTCCGGCAGTCATGTCGTACTGGATGAGCTTATAGTCGTGCAAGGTGTTCTTGGCCTGCTTAGACAGTGCCTTACGCTTGATTGCGTTGCCGTTCTGATCCAGATACGCTGTGGATGCGTCTGTATCGAAGCCGCCTGCGCCAATCACCAGACGTTCTAGTGCAGGGATATCGGTTCGTGTCTGAGTAAGGAATGCGAGATACGGCGAAACCTTGGCGTTCATGTGTTCGGCTGCCATCTCCATGAAGTAATTCGGAGACGTGTATGCAGTGTTGCTAGCATCGAGTTTTACGCCAGCTGAGGCGGATGCTTGGTTCGACCAGATGAAGTAATCGGTTTGATGCAATGCCAATGTATTGTTTTTATCTGCTGCGGCAGTCTGATAGGAGCTGGGCAGATGGTCACCGTAGAAAATCACGGTTATGGGTTTGTCCATGGCATTCAGCTGGTTCAGGAAGTCGATTGTTGCCTGATCGGTGATGCTCACGCCCTTTGCATAGGTATTGATTTGTCCGCGTTCGTAATCATTCAGGTTTTCGGTGACATTCGCCTGTTCGAACTGGTTGTTGAAGTACCAGTTGTCATAGGTCATGTGATTCTGCATGGTGACGAGCTGCAGGAACTGAGGGTGTTCCTCTTTGTTCAGTTGGTCGATGATGTTCTGGTATGAGGCTGCATCATTGACATATGGAGAATTGTCGGTTCTGTCTTGGTGTGTAATTGCTGGTTCGCTGTCCAGTGTGTAGAACTTATTGAACCCGAACTTCTTGTAGTTCGCGTCACGCAGATACATGTTCTTGTAATACGAGTGGAATGCCACGGAACCGGATTTGCCGTATTCGGCATTCCAGATTTGATTCCACGCGAATGGGTTCTTTTGATGCGGGACGAGCTCCTGGTACATGGATTGCATCGAATCGTCAAACAGGGCAAGATCCAATCCGGTGAGCGACTGGTACTCGATGTTCGCGGTGCCTCCGCCGAAGCCTGGGGAGAGCATCAGACCGGAGGTGGTTGTTTCTTTCAGGGCTCGGATGTTGGGCATCGGGTCTTCGGCCAAGGCGATGCCGGGCACGCGTGTTGGGTCGGAGAAGCTCTCCGAAAGAATCATGATGACGGAGTTATCGGTGAGGTTATTAGCACGCGTTCCATTAATCTGGTTTGCCTCGGAGCTGTATTTCTTGGCCAGCTCTTCCATCGTTTCCGGGCTGTACCCCTCGGGCTTATCCATGATTTTCGGGTGCGTGAGGCGCAGGAAATTGATGACAGGACCGTTGTTTGCTGCATCACCTTCGGCACTCCAGAGTTGCGGTGAATCACCCCAAGACTTTGCCCATTCATATCCCCAAGCTCCTGGAACACTGAGCGTCCATGTGAACGAGCACAGCAGCGTGATGCTCATTGCCGCTGCGATAATGCGGGTGACATTGCCGATAATCGTTTTCACGCTACGGAATGGACGCCACCAGTGGAATGGGATGACACAACGGCGTCCGTCTACGAATTGCAGTATCAGGCAGATGACCGTCAGCCAGATGAGCATGGTGATGGTGCCGTCTACCAATGCCTGACTGCTTTTGGGAATGAACGAAGTGATTTCGCCACCGTTGCCGCTGGACAGGAAGCTGAGATCGGAGGGGAGAATTGGTTCGTTGCGCAGTATTATCTTGATACTGTTCGCTACGGCGTACACGCTCATCGTGATGGCGAATACGGCGGTCGCCACCCAGAACCGGTTAATGACAAATACCAGCACCAAGTAGACCATGCCGAGAGCTAGGAAATTAAGAAGCCAGTTGAGCTTGTCTTCTTCTAGCCACATTTGCGTCACGAATCTGGTGAGTTGGCCGTTTACGCTGTTGAGAATCTTGGTAGTGCTATCCACCGCGTTCGGGTCGTCATACTTCGGCTCGGAATACATGCCCCACTGAATGAAGGTTACGGCTGCTGCGTCAATCAGCGCCATCACTACGACATACAACGTGTACGGACACTTTGGGCGTTTCTTCCATAGTTTGTGGAGCGCTACCGCAGCTGAAATCAGGAGTTGTGCGAATTTGGAAGTCAGAATAGGCGCAGCATTTGCTTTGATGAATTGGTTCAAACGGGCAAGCGATGCTTTGATTTTATTCGGTTTCTGTGGTTTCTTATGCTTTCGGCTATTGGTCTTTTTGCTTCTCTGGTCTTTTGCGGTGGTGTCTTCGGTGTCGGAATCTTTAGCGTTCGATTCAGCCTGAGCATTGTCGATATCGTCATTGCTGACTTCCGATGCAGAGTTCAGCGAATCAGCGCTGGTTTCGGCAATCCCAGTATCCGCAGAATCGGGTGTAGTGGTATCCAAATCCTCGATTTCGTCAGCGAGCACAGTAGTCTCTGCTGAATCTGTTTTGGGTTGGTGAACGCGGCGCCGAGAAGCAACAAACGTGAGCAATCCGACTCGCGGACTGAAACGGGACCTAGCCGATGATGCAGAATGATGGGCCGCCTCGGAAGAATCGGGAACCCCGAGCTGGGAGGTTCCCGTCTTCGTGCGATTGCCGCGCGTTTTGCACTGTCTGCTCACTGCCATTCACCTGTACCCTCGTCACAACAACGTACCCGCATATTGTAGCGATTAGTTCAGAACAAATTCACTAAACGTTCACTGGGAGGATGCTGAGGGGTATTGGCGTAGTGGTCTACCGGCTAGGGGAAAATTATTCGTTGAGGAACGGTCCGGCCATGTAGATGGGCAAGTAGGTGATTCGCCCCCTCCGTGCTGGCGTGCGCAGGCCGAGCACATCGAGCGCGGTTTGCGTTTTGCGTAGGGGCGATTCGGTCAGTAGACTGACATCGTTGTAGAAAAGTTTGAACAAGTTCCGTTTCTTGCATATTTCGAGAGGCGTACATGGTTCGTCCACGTTATAGGCCGCGATGGTGACGCCCGCCCCGACAAGCCAGTCGAGGTCAGACGCTAATAACCGGTAAGCAGGATTAGATATTCTGCTTACACAAGTACTTGAAGAGCCAAAGCTATTCTTTCCATGGCCCATAATAGAGAGTGCCGGATTTTGGCCTAGACGATTCTTGAAGATAGTTCGCAAATCCATCGCATAGGTGGCTCAATCTTTTGCCATGAGGCTTCAGGAGGCTAAACGACAGCTTAAGAATCATTTACTGAGCGAGGTTGCCGATGAAGTAAATGCTAGGCGTGAAGAAAAGCAAGAGTCGGAGGAGCAAGCTGTTGTTATCAAAGGAACAGATGCTGATCAATCCGGACAAACCATTAAAGGATTAGAGAAACGCATTGAAGGCAACCGACAACTCCTTGAGCAGACTCATAGCGGTGTCACAATGCTCAATCGGTATATTACTTCGTTCTTGGGGGCGCGATGAGATTGGATTTTGCTCGCGTGCTAATGGAGAGAGCGGACTTCTTAGAGGCTTCTGCTGCTTTCGTGGGTTAGATCGTGGGTTGTGGTAGTCGGATGTCGAGTCCACCGCATCGGAGCGTGATCAGGGCGGTGAGGTTGTCGACGTGGTGGAAGCCGTAGGCCATGCGGATGGTGACTTTGATCCTGTTGTCGGACGCCTCGAGCCTGGCGTTGGAGTAGCCCAGCTCGATGGTCCTGAGGATGTCGGGCCGGCGCCTGCGAATCTTCCTGGCGAGTTCCGTGATCTCGGGGATGCGGCTGTGGGACGCCCAGAACACCCAGTGTTTCAACTCGCCCCTGGCCTGTTCGAGCGGGTGTCTGAGCAGGGTGCGGAGGAGTTCCCTGAGCTGCCAGGCGCGGTGGAGCTGGCCCTTGGGGTCCGTGTTCCGCAGTGCCGCGAGGGTTTCGTGCTGATTGCGGTGACGCCTGCCGGGCATATTCCAGACGTATGGGCGCACACGTATCGCATCGACGGCATTGTTAACGGGGATGTGCTGGCTCGGCCGGTCGACTCGACCAGCATCCTGCATTCGGGCAGCGGCAATGTGGGCGGGTGCGTGAGCCGTGATTGGATTCAGTTCGCCATCTCGGCCGATTCCATGGCACAGGCGCTGTGCCTATTGTTCGCGTGCCTGCTGTTTCCCTGCATGGCCGACCCGCGCGCCGGCAACGGACGATTGGCCGCGCTCATGACCGTGGGCGCGCTGATGGGCATGTCGAAATTCACGTTCACTCCGCTTCTGCTGCTGGGATTCCTGGCTTTGATACCGTGGCATAGCGCCGTATCCGAATCTACAGCCGTACCTTCCGTAGCAGACGCTGCACGGGCTTAAGCACCACGGTATCGGCTATCACCGCGAATACCAGCGCCGCCAGCAACGTAGCGCCAAACATCAGCACGCTGATACCCGCATACGACCATCCGTCCGTGGGCGCGGGAATCCGCGGGCCGATCAGCACCTTGGACAGCGGCGAATGCACCAAATAAATCGTGTAGGAATATCCAGCCAGCCAGATAATCGCCTTACGCACCCGCGCCGACGTGATGTGCACGTCGTACCGGAAGAACAGGAACGTCGCCATTACCACCATCGCGAACGCAACCGTGACCGTGCGGCCAACCTGCATCTGCTGGCCGGCGAACAGATATGGCGTGGCAACGGTCCAAGCCAAGGCGAATGGTGCCAACGCATACACGCCGTGCCGTATACGCGCGGACGGCGGATAGTATTCCAACACGAATCCCAACAGGTAGTAGATCAGCAGTCCACGCCAAGGGAATGACTGCAGGAACGTCAACGGATATCCGGCAAGATCGCATATATGCTCGGCAGCGGCCACGGCGGCGGCCATCCCGACCAGCAACCAGGCTCCCGATCGGCCTATCGTACGCATCATCGCGGCCAGGAACGGCGTTGCCAGCACAAACCCGGCAAGCATGAACACGAACCAATAGACGGAATCGTCATACCCGGAGAACAGATCGAACAACGTTCCAGACACAGCGCCGCCAACCGAACGATGATCGATCACCAGGTAGGCGACGAATCCCATGCCGCCCGCATACAGCAGATACGGCACAATCAGCGAGATAAAACGTTTGTAGTAGTAGCGCACGTACGGCGCGAGACCATTGGGTCGGGGCCGACCGGCGCCTTGCGCGGCATCGAATGTCAGGTTGAACCGGCCGGACACCATAATGAACAGCGGATTGCAGACCATGAACAGCGCGAACAGCACGGATCGCGTCACTTCCGCACTGCCGGCGAGGGGCATCTTGACGGGCATGTAGTTGTTGATCACGTGGACGCCGATGACCAGACACATCGCCACCACGCGCAGCAGATCGTAGTTCACGTCGCGCGGCTTGCCGGCGGCGTCGGAAACGGAATCGGGCATGGTCATCACATGGATCCCGCCAGGGACTTCAGATCGACCGGGCAGCTGATCTGGCTCTTCAACTTGTCCAAGGCGTCCAGGCCGGCCGAGGGATCGGAGGACGCGTCCTTATGCGCATCGTTCTTGCCGCCGTCCGCGCCGCCGTTCGCACCATCGGCACCGTTCGCACCATCGGCGCCGTTCGTATCCGCCGTGCACTCATCGGTCACATTACCGTTGGAGCCCGTCTCGACGCCATCCGCATTCACCACCGGCGTGGTTACCACGTTCAGTGGATGTGTGGCATCGCTGCTGACCCGAACGGTATAAGCAATCGTCAATTCTTTTCCGGGCTCGATCCACTGCTGGTTGAACATAATGTACTGACGGTCATACAGGCTCGCGGTGTTGGTACCCCATGAATCTATATCAGCCTGCACAGCGGTGATCTCGCCACCGTACGGAGCGGTAAGCACCACGCGGTACAACATGCCGCCGAGCACTGGATTCTCCGAGCCGCCATTAACGAAATCAGGCAACGATTCGGCCTTAGCCTTAGTCAGCGTGTTCTTCATGGTGAAGGTGACCGTGTATTCGTCACCGAGCTGATCTTCCGTAAACTGACCCAGATGCGTGTTACGCACGGCTGTCGTGATGCGCTTATCCAGCACGCCAGAATACAGGGCGTTCTGGCTGGCTGAGGCGTCGCCGCAGGTTTTTGTGACCGTGGTGGAGGTCTTCAGATACCAATCCTGCTTGCCTTGCTGCAGCTCCGAAAGATAGATGCCGGCTTCGGGCACCTGACTGTCAGCAGACAACTCGCCACTGGCCTTATCGTCGATAAGTCCGGTGGCAATCAGCGCCTCCTGCTCATCCGGATCAGCCATCCATAGCTTGAAATGACCGCTAGCGCTGGTATCTCTAATTGCCTTCAACAGCGGGGATGCGGTAGAGGCATTCGCGTTGCCAAGCACATGGTTCATAATTGCTTGAGCCGCTTCGGAAACGAAGTTGTTCTGCTGCTCGAAGTCCGGGTAATCCGTGTACAGGTCTGAAGCGAAGAACGGCACCGTGGTGGTGCTATCCAGCACTCGGCCGTCCGAAAGCTTGACCTCGCCTGTGGCTCCCAGCAATGCCTGGAGAAATACGGGATCGAGTGACAATACACCCGCTACGTTCTCGTCTTCGTTGCCTTTCTGATACAGCCACATGTATTTGTTCATCTGTGCCACACGCTGGAATTCGGGGTCGATGGTCGTGGTGGCCGGGTACTGGTCAAAAGTGCCACCAAATACCTGGCGCTCCTTCAGCACCGTATCATCCATTGGCTCCTCAGGAATGTCCCAACCAGAAGTGGTGGCGAAATCACCGATGGTAATCGTGCCCTTATCTGCCGTGATTGCGGCGATGGTGCCTACCATGCCGCCCGCCGAACGTAGCTCGGCCGGGTTCTGCACCATCACCAAATACGTGCGCTTGCCGTCCTCGCCAAGCAGTTGCGGTAGCAAGTTAATGAGGCCATCGTATTCGCCGAGCATCGAATCCACGGTCTTGAGCGCAGCCTTTTCGGTTTCGAGCACGGTGGCCACCTTGGCGACGCTCGGAGTCGGCACCTTGTTGAGCTTGGTGAGCTGCTGCGAGATATCCTTATGCGCCTGCTTGACGATATCCGGCATATCCATCAGGGCGCTGACGTCCACCGAGCCATTCTTCAGGGAGAAGCCCTGCAATCGTTTGGACAGGTTCAGCAGATCAGTGAACGGACCGTTGACCAGCGTATCCACGGAAGCCAGCATTTCGCGGGCGGCGGTGATGTCGCTTCCGAATCGCGAATGGTCGCGGAAGAAGTCCCACTGTGGGCCGTTCAGCTCCGCATTGAGATCATTGGTGGCATTGACCAGCTCTTGGGAGATGTCCGACAGACTCTTATCGCTGCCACAGCCAAGTGCCGAATTGGCCAGACTTTCGGCGGATGTCAGCACACGCTGCGCATCCGCGGCCATTCTCGAGACGGATGCCGCGTAGAGCGTGCCCACACAGGTGACGCTGGCCAGCAACGTCAGCAGCAGTACAACCACCACTCGCGCCCATATCGGTGTACGGCTGACCAGCGAACGGCCGTTGCCACCCACGTGCTGGGGAGTCTTCAGGTTTACGGGACCCGTCTGCTGATTTGCAGCGCTATTCGTAGATGCGGAGCGATTGGATTTCCCGTTACCGGCATGGCGGCTTCTCCTACGCCCCACAGCCTTATGGCTCGAATGCCCTGAAGTGAATCGCATACTTATCCTACCCGAAAATCTGCTCAGCTCATACTCTTATCCAACGGCGCAAGGCCACGCTTCCGGATGCCGGACTCCGGGCGAATCCGGAATCGCAGACATGCCGGAGCACACGTGACGCCACGCATATCTCATGCCAGTGTACCGATGCCACCGAAATAGACCGAGGGTTTATCCCATACCGGGTGCAAATCCCCTCATGACCACCACATCGCTGTCAGAATGTTCTCAGACTTCATTGAGGGGTATAACAGTATTGCGCAAGAAAACGGTCACTAAACGCAACAATAGTTAAAGCCGTATTGATCTGTTCGGCTTAGGAGAACGGGAGAGGTAATTACATGTTCGTCCTCAGCAACGCCTGGCGGGCCCTGACACGTTCTAAAGGACGTACGGCCCTGACCGCGTTCATCACCTTGGCGGTCACCTTCGGCACAGTCGCCGGACTGGCCATCATTCAAGAAGATACCAACGCACACACCACCACGTACGATCAGCAGAAGGCCACGTTGGCCATTCGCCCGACTGCGGCTACGTGGAAGAAGGTCTCCGCTACGGACTCGGCTTCCACCAAGCATTACATGACGTGGACCTCATACACCGAATACGCCACGCTCGTCCAGTCGGCCACCAACTCGTTGAACTTCACGGTTACCGAAACCGTGCCGGCCCGCGTGAGCGGTGATTTGAAGGCCCTGGACGGCGGATCGCTGGGCTCGGCCTCCGATGATGAGACCGGCGGCCAGCTCATTTGGCGAGCCTTCTGGACCGAGGATGCCGCCAAGGCCAGCGACCTCGGTACCTTCGAAATCGTGGACGGCAAGGACCTGAGCTACAACAACCAGTCCTCCAACCCGAACACCACCGGCGCACTGGTCTCTGAAGCGTTTGCCTCCGCCAACAACCTGAAGGTGGGCGATACGCTCAAGGTGGCGGCCGCCTCGGACGCCCAGACCACGGCCGAGCTCAAGGTGCGCGGCATCTACAAGTACACATCCGAATCCGCCGTCGCCAATCCGGTGACGGCCGCCCGCAACCGCGAGAACGCGATCTTCACCAACTATCAGACCTTCGCCAAGGCCGGACTCGACCCACAGTCCAACGACAAGACCGCCTCCGGCTGGGCGATGCCGGATCTGGACGTGGTGTTCGACACCGGTGATCCCGCTACATACAAGTCCTTGGTATCCACCCTCAAGAAGTCCAAGCTGCCCGCCAAGGGATACGAGGTGTCTTCCCCTTCGCTGGAATCCTACAACGCTTCTCTGGAGCCGCTGGATACGCTATCCTCGCGCGCGAAGACCGGCACCATTGCGTTGGTTGCCGTGGGCGGCGTGCTGTTGCTCATCCTCGTGCTGTCAGGCGTGTGGACGCCCAAGCGTGACGACGAGATCGGCATGGCACTGGTGTCCGGCGTCACTCGCGGGCGTTTGGGATGGCAGTTCATGCTGGAAGTGTTCATCGTCACCCTGCCCTTCTACGTAATTGGTCTGGTCGGAGGCGCGTTCGCCGCCAAGCCGATCGGACCTGCTCTGGCATCCGGCCATGCCATCCCGGTGACATCGGACCTGATTTGGACCATGGTCTGGTATGGACTGGGTTCAATCCTGATCCTGGCGATTCTTGCCGCCCTGCGCCTTGCGTTCTTCAGCGCGAACAAGCTGTTCGCCGCCGATGGCGACTGGGGCACCGTGAGCGAGACCAACAAGACGACCACCACAACCGACGATGCGGAGGCACAGGCATGAGCGACAGGAACAACGATCAGGAACTCGAGAAGACCACTGACGCAACGGCTGACGAAGCGACTTCTGAGACTGAGACGAACGACGCCATTGAATCCGTTCCAGCTGACTCCATGCAGTTCAGCGTGACCTTCGATGACGTTGATGACGAAGGCACTGTTGACGATGGTATTTACAGCGCACTGGCATCTGCCGAAACCGGAGAAACCGACGAGACCAGCGAGGCCGAAGCAGACGCCATCGCTTCGGCCAACGCATCCGCCGAAGTGACCGAGCGCAATGCCGCCCGCGTCAACGAAACACTCCGACTGGCCAAAACCGATCACAAAGACGCATTGGCCGAGCATGCGGAGCCTCAGGGCAAAGCGGCCGAACCCACCATGACGCTGGCCTCGCGTATCGATCGCGTGTTGGTGGGCGGCGGTTCCGACGACATTCTGCTCAAGACCTACCCGACCTTTGCCCTGAACAAGGTGACGGTCGCCGGCCCCAAGGGCAAGGTCAACATCCTCGATGGCGCGAATTTCTTCTGCTACTCCGGACACGCATACGCGCTGCTGATCAGCGACGACCCCGATTCGGGCATCACCGCCGACGCCAAACGTCGCGCGCTGATGGGCGTGATGAGCGGTTTGGCCACGCCGGCGTCTGGCACGGTGATGAACAAGAGCGCCAACATTGTTGAGCTCGAGCCCGTGGAACTGCGCGGCCACCGTCTGGGCATCGTACCGCAGCTGCACGCCGTGCAGTCGAAGCTCGACGCCGAACAAAACGTGCTGTACGCCATGAATGCGTCCAACCGCAACTTCCTGAAGCCCAAGCCGGTGATCGCCCGCGAACTGCTGGCCAAGGTCGGCTTCTCTGAGGCCACCAGCGGCGTGGCTGTCGGCACATTGCCTTTGGTGCAGCAGCGTTTGGTGGCCATCGCCCGTGCAATCAGCACCGAGGCCGAGGTGCTGATCCTCGACGAGACGACACGAGGGCTGAACGCGGATGACGAGGTGACCGTGTTCGCCGCGCTGGCCAAGCTGGCGCACACCGGTGACCCGAAGCACTGCGTTATCGTGCTCACTGCGTCGCGCGAGATCGCCGAAGCAGCCGACACACTCTTCGAAATCTGATGTTCAGACCATAGAGCCCCCTGTGATTCGTATTGCCGAATCGCAGGGGTTTTTCAATGCTGCGGCTCATTGCCGCGCTAATCTGAGGATAAATCTGACCGTACGAGGCGAAACCTGATAATCATGACCGGATATATTCCCACACTGGAGCAGATCGACGAGTTGCACCGCAAAATCGCGCCGTCCAAGGCGGCGTACGAGCTGGTGCACACGCATTGCGTGATTGTGGCGACCATCGGCTGCCAGATCGTGCGCCGGCAGAACGCGCTGTTCACGCGCCGCTGCACATTACCGAAGGACGCGGAGGTACCGCCCACCGCAGGCGTCACCGGCGGCCATGTGCCGCCGCGTCTGCTCGACGAGCATTTGGTACTCATCGGCGGACTGCTGCATGACATCGGCACCTACCGCGTGTTCAAGCATGACGGCTCTGACGGCGAACCGCTCAAATTCAGCAAGAAACGCTACATTCTGCACGGTCTTAAGGGCTACGAGTATCTGCTCGACGAGGGCGTGGACGAGTCCATCGCCCAGTTCTGCCGCAACCATACCGGCGTGGGACTTACGCGCGAGGATGTGGTGCGCCAGGAGCTGCCATTGCCACCAGCCGACTATGTGCCGATGAATCTCGAGCAGGAAGTGGTGATGTACGCCGACAAGTTCCATAGCAAGTCAGTGCCGCCGAAGTTCCTGCAGGTCGAGGCGTATACGGCCCGAGCCGAGCGATTTGGCGGAGAGAACAAACAGCGATGGCTGGATCTGGTGGCCAAGTATGGCGTGCCGGATATTCCGGCGTTGGCGGAGAAGTATGGGATGCGGATGATTTGAGGCTCAAGCCCCCCTCGTCAGAGACGGCTTATGAAGCTATTTCAGATGGAACGGAGACGGTAGGTGCCGTTGCGGTTGGAGACGATGATCATCTGGTCGTTCTCCAGCACGTTCCAGCCTTCCTGCTCGTAGCCGGAAGAGGAGACCACCACACCGGCGGAGTCGCCGTTGTCGTCGCGCAGCTCACGGTAGCGCATCACACGGTAGTCGGCGGCCTGCTCGCAACGGCCGTACTCGTCGTAGATTTCCACGATGCGCGGGCTGGTCTTCTCACGACCGGCGGCGCACAGGGCGATGAGCTGGTCCTCGGACTGAATCATGCAGTTGTAGCTGGACTTCGGGTAGGCTTGGCGCAGTTCGCGCACGGCCTGGGCCACGGCCTCGTCGAGCGAGAAGCCGAAGCCGATGTATTCCAGAATCACCGCGAAGAAGATGGCGGAGTCGGAACGGCCGCCGGTGGAGAGGAGCACGCTGTGGTTCACCGGGTATGAGCGGTTGGTGACGATGTTGCGGCCATTGGCGTCCGAGATATCGCCGTTGTGGATGAAGCTCAGGCCGTTCGCATAGAACGGGTGCTGGTTCTCCATGATGAGCGGCAGATTGGAGCTTGCCAAGCGCAGGTGCCAGATGGCACCGCGAGACGGTTCGTCGGCCAGCGTCTCAAACGTGCTGTCATGACGGGCCGCGATGGTCGACTTGTAGATTCGGGTGCCGGTTTCCGGGGTGGGTGCGCCACCGTCGCGCACGTGCGGCGCTTCGGCGGGATCGGAAAGCTGGGCTACACCCCAGCCATCATTGTGGATTTCAGACAGTTCACGGAAATCCTCGACATTGTCTTGCCCCAACACGGCGTTGAGGCTCAGGTTGAAGCCTGCCGTCGCGTATCCCAGTAATCTGCACATGGTATTTCAACTTACCGAAACCGTGTGGCGACGTGCGGCGACTGTTATAGGCATTCTTTATAGAGCGCATCAGCGCCGCTGCAAACTGGTATGTTATCGCTTCTGTTTGGCGGAGCGCTGAGGCTTGGCGGCGGGTTTGCCGTTCTCGGCCTTGCCCTTATCGCCCTTATCGCCCTGCTCAGCGGGCGCATCGGCGGCAGCGGCCTCAGCGGTCTTCCGCGCCTCGGCCGATACGGC